>Ga0272440_1000132_pt1 | contig 61053 bp, 42 predicted proteins | sample SSMMMBAug17_FD_192440 | JGI IMG/M metagenome (GOLD analysis project Ga0272440, IMG submission 192440) | Marine sediment archaeal communities from Little Sippewissett salt marsh, Falmouth, MA, United States - SSM-MMB-Aug17 | ecosystem: Environmental > Aquatic > Marine > Wetlands > Sediment ... | reverse complement strand
ATATCAAACTTAGCCTGACGGCTATGGGCTAAAGCCGGCTTTAGTTCTACGCTGTTCCTGGATTTGCCAAAATTCATCAATTTTCAATGTTTCTCGCTAAAAAGTCCGACTTTTTGGGAATGCGCCCTTTTGAATGATGCTCGTGTTGAACGGCTAGAGTCCAAATCTTTAGATTTGTGTTTCATATTTTTTTGATTTGGATTGATATATAGTGGTTGATCAGATTTGGCAATATTTTTTTTCAATAAATTATGTCAATGGGTCGAATGGGGAAATTCTTTTTGGCGCATTCCTAAGTTCAGAATACTGTTTTGATTGATTTATTAATATTTTTAGTATAAAAATACATAGGAATTCTCTGAAAATAACTTTCCCATTATTGATATTGTTCGCTTTAAGGTAAATGTACTGTAGAGACGTAGCATGCTATTCGTCCGGAAGGTTATACATTTATCTAACCGAAAACGAATGATCACTTACTTATAACCAATTAAAGGAAAAAAATGAAATTATTCATAAATTATATATTAACGATCATATGTTGTTCCATTATTGTCAGTCATACTGCAATGGCTGATTACCCATCTTCAGAACTTCTTAAAATACTTGAAGATCGCTTATTGGAAAAACCGGATTGTTTGCCTGATTGTGCAGATATTTCGCAAATAAATATTTCTATTCTTTCTGATCGCCTCAAGGTTGTATTAACAGTTCATGCGGCAATCGATACTGTTATTCCATTGCCAGCAAATGCCGGTGAATGGCTGCCTGATCATATTACAATTGATACGAAACCCGCAGCAGGTATTCGTCAGGATCTTCAAAAACATATTTGGGTGTATGTAGAAAAGGGAAGGCATCAATTAGTTTTACGTGGTCAACCGCCCCCCAGAAATCGGTTTCACATGCCAATTCAACTGAAACCCAGATATATTAATACACGATCTGTTGGATGGGATATACAAGGCATATCTGTTGATGGTCAAATTGCTGACAGCCTTCAGTTTAATCGAATACAGAAAAATGCGGTAAAGAAAAGTAATTATGTAACGATTCCACCATTCTTTCAGGTAGAGCGGATATTGAATATCGGTCTCCAATGGCATGTGATTACAACTGTTAAACGAATCACATCGGCCAATCATCCGGTATCAATCGAGATACCATTGCTTGATGGTGAATCATTGACAACTGGAGATATACAAGTGAAAAACCATAAGGCCCTGGTAAGTATGAAAGCCAACCAGGTTCAGGTTCAATGGCAGTCTGTTTTGGAATATCAACCAAAGATACACCTTGAATCTCCACAAACCAATCAATGGGTTGAGACATGGATTCTTGATGCCGACACCCTGCTTCATGTTGATTTTGAAGGAATTCCGGTTATTCATTATCAGAATACGCAAGGAAAACATCGTCCGACCTGGCAGCCCTGGCCGTCAGAGTCTGTTGATATTACCCTATCCAAACTAACGCCCATTGATGGAAAAAATTTGACCATTGATCAGGTTAAAATGGGGCTGCATCCAGGCAAGCGGTTTCATCGGGTCAATCTCTCCATGAACGTTCGTGTCAGTATGGGCCAAACCCATATTGTAAAGATACCGGAACAGGCGATTATCCAAGAGGTCCATATTGATCGCCGCTCTTTGCCAGTATCTGCGGAACAAAATGAAATACAACTTCCACTAGATCCAGGGGAACATTCTGTTCATATCAATTGGCATCAGCCCGACCCCTCATATTGTTTTCTCAAATTTCCGAAAGTCCAAATTGGCGAAGCTGTTAACGCAACAATGAATCTCCATTTGCCGGGTAATTCCTGGATTTTATGGACACATGGACCGACATTGGGGCCTGTCGTTTTATTTTGGTCGCATTTAATATTACTAGCAATTATTGCATTTGCCCTGTCTTGTTTGAACATGACACCATTGAATGCATGGCAATGGTTTTTACTTGGAATTGGACTGACCCAAATTCATATTTTTGAAGCCATTCTGGTTGTATGCTGGTTTTTGATTTTTTATTATCGTAAACATCATACCATGCCAGATAGTCGATGGTTATTTAATCTCAGACAATTGGGTCTGATTTTTTGGTCTGGCGTGGCCTTGTATTTGATTTATATGGCCATTCATTCAGGATTATTGGGCATTCCTCAAATGCAAATCAAAGGTAATGGGTCCTCATGGCGATTTTTGTCCTGGTATCATGATCAAATAATCAATACATTACCGCAACCCTGGGTTCTTTTTCTTCCAATGTATATATTTCGTATTGCCATGCTGATGTGGGCCTTGTGGATGGCACATTGTCTGATTAAATGGTTACGTTGGATGTGGATGTGTTTTTCTGAAGGGGGAATATTCAGGAAATGATCGCTCAATATTGGATGTTCTAAACGATCAATATCAAAATCTTCGAGCTTGGTCATACATCTCATATAATGTAGATCCAGCATAAAAGAACAGGAGGCATACAATAATGGATGAATTTTTACAAAAACGTATAAAGGAACTTCGCCAGACGCGCGAACGTGTCAAAAAAGGCGGCGGTGAAAAAAAAATTGAAAAACAGCATGCCCAGGGAAAATTGACAGCGCGAGAAAGAATTGATGTATTATTGGATAATGACAGCTTTTTCGAAATCAACATGCTTGCCGGACATGCCATTGATTTACCTGCAGATGGTCTGGTTTGTGGAACTGGCATGATTGATAATCGCCCTGTTTTTGTCTATTCTCAGGATCGTACTGTAAGAGGTGGCTCTGTGGGGGTGGAGCATGGATATAAAATGTATCGCACTGTCGAGCGCGCCCTTGAAATGAAAGTTCCATTGATTGGACTTCATGATTCCCCGGGCGCACGTCTTCCAAACTCTGATGAACTGGAATGGTTGGGGACTCGAAAACGATCAATTTTTTCAAATATTTCGGAAAAACACGGCGGCGCGGTATTTTATCCCAATACGCAAGCATCGGGGATCATTCCGCAAATATCCGCTATTCTGGGAAGCTGCGGCGGGATTTCAGTTTATTCACCGGCATTAAATGATTTTACTTATATGGTGGATAATATCAGCCATATGTTTATTACCGGTCCCCTTGTTGTTGAAATGGTCACCGGTGAAAAAATTTCAATGGAGGATCTAGGAGGTGCGAAAGTCCATGCGCAAAAAACAGGTTCATGTGATTTTCGCCACAAAACAGAAACAGCTTGTCTGGCTGATATTCGTCGTTTACTCAGTTTTTTACCTTTGAACTGTAATGAATCTCCACCTGAATATTCAACTGGTGATGATGCCAATCGTTTATGTAAAGAATTACATACGATTGTTCCTACATTACCAAATAAACCGTTTGACATGCATCGTGTCATTGAATCCATTGTTGATAATGGCGATTTTTATGAAATCAAAAAAGAATTTGCGTCAGAAATTATTGTTGGTTTTTCACGCATGAATGGCAAAACTGTTGGCATTGTCGCCAATCAACCGATGGTTATGGCGGGTTCGTTAACCACTGACAGTTCCGATAAACAAGCGCGTTTCATTCGTTTTTGTGATTGTTATAACATTCCAATTGTTTTATTGGTTGATACACCGGCTTATATGCCAGGAAGTGATCAAGAACATGCTGGAATCATTCGTCATGGCGCAAAAGTTCTCTACGCACTTTGCGAATCCACTGTTCCCCGCATTGCTCTTGTATTGCGAAAAGCCTATGGCGGGGGGAATTTGGGAATGGGCGTATTACCAGGATTGGGAACTGATATGGTTTTATATTGGCCAATAATGGAAACCGGCATTCTCGGTGCGGAACAATCTGTTATGTTATTGTATGGACGAGATCCAGGCGCGGATAAAGTTTATATTGACAGCAAGTTAAAAGAATACAAAGAAACCTATGCCAATCCGATTTACGATATATCTTCAAATATCAATGTTGAAGATATTGTTGAACCAGAAAAAACAAGACAATATTTAATTCGTGCATTAAGAATGCTGGTATCAAAATCGGTTATTCGGCATGACAAAAAACATGGGAATATGCCTTTATGAAAGTCAGAACTGTCCGATCTTTTTTGTTCTGGCAGATCGGACAGTTTTTGCGGAATTATCTTCCAGCCAAATCATCCGAGTGTGCGACTTCGAAATAATGCCTGATCGTTGAACGTGCATATCGGCTGGCACGTGTGCCAATGTATTTATGATGTGCCACAATCGCTGAAATGACAATCTGTTCTGAGCCATTTTTTTGCTCAGCAAAACCAACAAACCAGTCAAATCGAACATCATGCTTGCGATTGCTTAATGATCCTGTTTTTCCTCCAATATTGAGTCTAGACAATATGCGATCCCGACGAAACCCACGAAATGATTTACGCGCAGTACCAGATTTTACAGTCGCATTCATTAGTTTTTTTAGCATTCCACACGTTTTCGACGAAACTGCCTGATTAATAATTCCCTTTTGCCCCCTATAATGTGTTTGTCCCTTTTCATCAACAATCTCATCAACGATTGTTGGCTCAGGAATTTTTCCATCATTTAAAATTGATGATACCAGCAATGCACCATGAAGGGGTGTTATAAGTGTATCACGATTAAAACCACATGCTATTTCAGCCTGATGATAACGTTCATTTTTCACATGAAGCCTACTTTCATTGACAGGCAATTCAAAATTGAGCTGTTGGTTGAATCCAAACCCCTGAGCATATTCTTCAAGTGCTGATTTGCCCAGATACAAACTGCCCAATTTTCCAAAAACAGGATTAATTGATTGCGCAAATGAGTTTTTGAATGAAACTCTCGTGGTATAGCGATTTGTTTTATTTGTAATCTGACGTTTATACAATGTGTATTTATTGCCATTAAATGCCAGTTTTGAATCTGGATCAAGTCCACAAATTTCAATCGCTGCTGCGGCAGTGACAATTTTAATAACACTGGCTGCGGGAAATCGTTTTTCAATACAAGGGTTTTCAGTGACATGGGTTTTATCAAAGCCAACCATTGATAAAATCCGACCGCTTTTTGGGGCCATAACAACAATACCTAAATATCGGGTATAAGATTTTCGCATTTTTTTCAGTAAATATTTTTGAAGTTCTAGATCTATAGACGTTTTTACGATATATTGGGTATTGTCACGTGAAATGTTAAACTGATTTTTAGTCATATTGATCAATGATTTTTCAGACAATAAATGCCTGACTTTTTCCTTTGACCAATGTTTTGGCTGCGCGAGTTTATCCGGTGTCTGTGACTTTTGCGATTGATTGTCAGACGATACCTCCGGTATGGGGATAAAGGGCAAGTTTTCTGAATAGTTACTGGCAATTGAGCCAAATCCAAACATGGAATAAACAATGAATATTATAATCGGGAGGAACAGCCAATATTTTGCCCGACTTTTTTTTCGATAGCGTTTGTTACTTAGTAGATTGCTTTGATACTTTCGCCAATTGTTTTGCTCTGTATACATAAACGATCCATCCTCATAATCTATTGTACAGGTGTTCCCACAGGTACCTGCTGGTCCGGTATTATTACGCTGCATTTCTTTTTCTTTACAGCAGCGAGAACCATCCCTTCAGAGGTAATCCCCATGAGTTGAGCAGGTTTTAAATTTGCTGCGACAACGACCTTTTTGTCAATCATATCCTCCGGTGAATAGTGACGAGATATACCCGCAACAATTGTTCTTTTTTCACCTATATCCACCGTGAGTTTCAATAGTTTTTTTGATTCCGCAATCTTTTCTGCTGCCAATACTTTACCCACGCGCAAATCAATTTTTTGGAAGTCTTCAAAGGAAATTTCCGGTTTGAGATTTGTCAACTTTTTTTCAGCTTTTGGCTGCTTTTGTGTTTCTTTTTTGTTCTTCTTGATGTCAATTCTCGGAAATAAAGTGATGCTCTTTTCAATTTGCGTTCCTGCTTTTAGTTGCCCCCATGATAACGTATTACTATCACCTGGTATTTCTTTGAGTAATGAAAGCATCTTTTTCGATGTTTGCGGCATGATCGGAAAAATTAATCCACCCAGAATTCTTAAGCCTTCAAGCAAATTGTAAATGACAACTTTCAGTTCATCTGTTTTATCAGAATTTTTTGCCAGTTCCCATGGCGCTGATGTATCAATATAGCGGTTCATATGAGAAATAAAATCCCACACAAAAGACAATGCTTTGTGAAATGCAAAGTCTTCCATGCATTCATCATACTGATTAATGGCTTGCAAGGCAGCAGCTTCCATGGAATTGTCTTGAAAAAATGAATTCGAAATATCTGGAATAACGCCTTGAAAATATTTGTGCGCCATCGTCAGGGTGCGAGATACCAAATTGCCCAAGTCATTGGCAAGATCCGAGTTAATTCGTTGAACCAGGGAAGATTCGCTGAAATCCGCATCCAGACCAAAGGTCATTTCTCGCATCAGAAAATAACGAAACGCCTCTATACCATAAATATCTTTCAATTTCAATGGGTCAACAACATTACCAATACTTTTGGACATCTTACTATTGTCCACATTCCAATACCCATGCACATTCAGATGCTGATACACAGGGATGCCAGCAGCTTTCAGCATAATGGGCCAATAAATGCCATGGGGTTTCAAAATGTCTTTGGCAACAGTATGTTGTACTTTTGGCCAGAATTTTTCGAAATTTTTTCCATCAGGATATCCCAATGCAGAAATGTAATTGATTAACGCATCAAACCAGACGTAGGTCACATAATTGTCATCAAATGGAAGCGATATGCCCCATGTCAACCTTGTTTTGGGGCGGGATATACATAAATCCTCTAGCGGTTCTTTTAAAAAAGACAAGACTTCATTGCGGTATCGTTCCGGACGAATAAATGTGGGATTGGTTTGTATGTGAGCAATTAACCAGTCCTGATACTTACTCATTTTGAAAAAATAATTGGATTCTTTGATAGGTTCTGGCGGTGTGCCATGATCCGGACAAACACCATCAACCAACTCTCGTTGGGTATAAAAACGTTCGCAACCAAAACAATACAGGCCCTCGTATTCACTGAAATAGATATCGCCAGCGTCATAGATTTTTTGAAGAATAAAAGCCACTGTTTTCATATGGTTGGGGTCAGTCGTTCGAATAAATTTTGTATAATCAACACAAAGATCTGGCCAAAGATTTTGGAACAAACCACTTATGTAATCAACATATTCTCTCGTGGTCATATTTTCATGCGCTGCAGCTTTGACCACTTTATCGCCATGCTCATCCGTGCCAGTGAGAAAAAAGGATGTTTTATTTTTCATTTTATTGAATCGGTAGGCGACATCAGCAACAATCGTTGTATAAGCATGGCCAAGATGCGGCTTTGCATTCACATAATATATGGGGGTTGTAATATAAAAAATATCATCACAAGCCGTGTTCATTCGTTATCTCCTAATTTAGGCATTGGATTGTTCTGTATTTTCAAAGTCTGAGATCTGATCATTCTCTTTGAAAGAAATATTTCGTAATGGGACTTCAAGCTCAGTTCCGCCAAAATATTTAACTGTTACCAGACCTCGAATTATATTATGGCGAATCACTCTTGCGGGGCCGGTTTGAGTTTCGACAACTGAATTTATTCTTGGAAAAAAATTTCGTAAATATCTATAGGTATCATATTCGTAGTTCAAACAACACATCAGGCGACCACATAGTCCTGAAATTTTTGTAGGATTCAGCGATAAACTTTGTTCTTTGGCCATGCGGATGGATACAGGTTCAAAGTGATTTAAATAGGTAGCGCAGCAGATTTCTCGACCGCATCGACCAATTCCGCCCCACATACGCGCCTGGTTGCGAACACCTACCTGACGCATTTCAATTTTCGTTCGGTACTCACGAACAAGCATTTTGACAAGTTCGCGAAAATCTACTCGCCCATCAGCTGTAAAATAAAAGGTCAGTTTGGTAACCTCAAACGTGCTTTCAACCTGAAAAAGATTCATCTCAAGTCCCAATTCATCTATGCACATCAAGCAAAAGGCCATGGCCTCTTTTTCTATCTCGCACGAACGTTTATATTGGGTGATATCTTCATCATTGGCCAATCGTGTGACCTTTTTCAGTTCCTTGCCATTAAGCAAATCATCCCGAAATTTACCTTCATTGACAATTATACCAAAAGCTGGTCCACGTTCAGTTTCTACCACAACCTGACTACCATCAGCAAATTTTCGATCATTCGGATCAAAATGGTAAATTTTATTGGAATTCTTAAATTTCACACCAACTGTTTTAGACATCTTCAACTCCAACACAGATCATTGACATGGTTTTGATTGAATATTTTCCGGATCAAAACTTATACATTTCTAGATCTGTAGAATGATTATAAATGTATCAGCATTAACTGCTCAAAAGCAAGTCTTTTATTCATATTTGCCATCAAATCTTTTTGAACAATCTGAGTTTGTTCAATTTTTTGAATGATTACATCACAAGAAAATTTGATAGCCTGCGCGTAAATCTGATTTTTATAGTCAATATTTATGATTCGTTCCGGACAAAATTGATATATAAGAATATCCCTGAACCATGTCAAGATCATTTCCAAAATTATAGGAATATCATCCGTGTTTTTTGACAAATGCTCTGCAAAGCATAGCCGCATACCAATGGATAATTGATCTAATTGATTCAGACTTTTCAAAATATACGTGCGTTTGTTGAGCCATTTCTTTTTTTGAAACAGTCCCGCACGCTTAAAACTTCCCATTGACAGCCCGGCAATTATTTGGGCTGTTTCATGTGCGATCAGGTCACTTTTGATCAGGTCATTATAAATTGTTTTTTCAGCACATGGACTGAAACGAATCTGTTGACATCGTGAAGATATGGTTTGTAAGACATCTTTTTGATTTTCAACAATTAAGATAAAGATCGTATTCGTCGGTGGTTCTTCAAGTATTTTCAGTAATGCATTTGCAGATTCCGCAGTCATTACATTTGCCTTAACCATAAATACAAAACGTGTCCGTGCAACAACTGGTTTATACGAAAGCTTTTTTTTTAGGGCTCGTATCTGATCAATTTTAATCGAAGCGCCATCTGGATGTATTTGAAACATATCAGGATGTTGATTGTTTTTTATCCGCCGGCATGACTGACAGGTTCCACATGGTTCAGAAACATGTGACACTTCTATTGCGTGTTCGCAATTACACATCATGGAAAAATGCAGTGCCACATGAAACCGACCGACTCCTTCAATCCCTGTAAACAAAAATGCATGATGTATCCGGTTGCACCGATATGCTTTATTCAGGTATTGAATCAATTTGTCATGATTGCTTGAATACGCGTAATTTTCGTTATTCATTAATTATTCAAGTCACTGGCGTCATATTTATCAACACGTTCTTTCAATTCTTTGCCACATTTGAAAAAAGGCAATTTTTTGGGGCGAATTTTTACAGAATCACCCGTTTTTGGATTTCGTCCCATATAGCTCTTGTATTGTTTAACATAAAAGCTGCATAATCCTCTAATCTCAACGCGTTCCTCTTCTGAAAGCGCATCGGACATTGAATCAAAAAAGATTTGAACGACTTTTGCGGAATCTGCTTTTGAGATACCGGCTTCATTCTTTAATGCATTAATAAGTTCCAGTTTGTTCATTGAGTTACCTCCTGTTATGTCAGTGACATCGCTTGAAACGAAGTTATCCATCTTATCGATAAAAAAAAATCATCAATATGCAACGGAAATGGCTCCGCTTCTTAACATTCACCGACTGATTTAAAATAGCGATTGTGCCGTCCAGTTTTATAAAATGATTATAAATAGTTAACCTATTTTTTTATATTTGGGAAACACGAACCGCAATCATTATACAATTATTTTAAAAAAGTCAAGGGTTTATATTCGTTCTTTTTGCGAAATTGTTAATCTGTGCAATCAGGCTGCTTAATTATCTAAATTAAAACTTGTATCCATAAAAAATAATTATAAATTCATACCTGTTTGACCTGTTTGATTGTATTGACGCAAATGAGTTTTTGTTCAAATATTTAATAAAAAAAAATGCCCCCTTACTTATATAGACAAATTTTTTTTGATTTTCTTACACTTTTTTTTATTTTTTTTGACAAAAAACAAAATTAATTTGAAATACCATCTAAATGAATCATAACAGAAAAACTGCGATCATCAGTATCGGCGTTATCATTATACATGCCATCCAGGCGCCAACATGGGCCTTTATATTCAAGTCCCAGACCATGTTGAATTCTTTGATTATTGTGAATGTCATGCGCATAATTAGCCAGAAAATTTAATTTTGAATACAATCGTGCAAAAATTTTGGTATTCATTGATTCATTATTATCCGCACAATACTGATACTGAATCTCAAATTGATTGCCAACCTGATCATCCATATCCAGTGACATATGATACTGGATCAATTCTTCTTCATAAATAGACCAGAGCGCATCAGCATCAAAAGAAAAGACATCTGCATGCCAAAAAAAATCCATTTTTATGGGTGAAAACGACTGAGAACGATTCTGATCTGACAGATTCTTGGCTTTATCATCAAGCATGTCATAATCACCTGAAAATGCTAATTTAACCCTTTGCCTGTATTCGGTTGATGAAATTTTTTTTCTGGTTTGATTCGTTACAATCTTTTCAGTCCATGTATTTGATATTAACCAGTCAATTTTATTTGATTTATCATCAAACAACTGAAAATTCACAACACTTCCTTCAATATTCGATGCATGGGTATACTTAGTAATCAATCGAATCGAATGCCTGAACTCCTTTTTTGCTTTTTTCTTTGCATGATTTGAGCCAAAGGAATAAATTTTATAAAGTTCGCTGGTTATACATGTTTTGAAAATATTTTGATGGGATGTTGCGGCGTGTGAGTGACTATGCGAATAGCCACCTTTCCATTGAACAGACTGTTCTAATGAAAAATAAGGAGAAATATTTAATGGACAGGTTACACCTGGTGCCATGTATAGGGTGTGATATTTTTCTGCATCTTTTTGATATTTATACGCATATTGGGTATCCAAATCAATAAAGATGGGCCAATGCCACAATGGGGATTGAATTTTGGAAAAGCGAACAATTGGAAGTTTCTGAACTGGCGATTCATTATTTTCGATGGTTTGATGATAAACATCATCAAACCATTGAAATTCCCCATAAATTCTTGATGTCACAAATTTTCGGGTGATCATCAAACGATTCAAACGAAATGTTTCATCCGAATCATCAATATCCCGATTGTGTCTTTGGAACAAATTCTCTCGGCTTTTAATGAAGCCGGTATAACCGGTATCAAAAGTTTTTAAATAATCCGGATCGCTGATCCAATCTAAATCCAGGTGAAGTATCGTTTTGAAAAGCAAGGAGTGATCAATTTTTGATCGAAGCCAGTAACGTTTTGATTCAAGTCGCAGATAATCATCATTTCGATACCCCCATATAGATTGTTTATCAACAGTTTCTTGTTGTCGATCATCCAGATAATCAAACATAAGTGAGCCTTTCGACTGGATACCGGTATTGTATCGGATTTCAAGGCCATTCATGATGCCGCGTTTTTCCATATAAGTGTTATAGAAAGTTGCGTCGTAGCTCTTACCAATAACCCAATAAAATGGTTGCTGGTAGAGCCAGCCTTTTCGTGAACTATGTTCGATATAGGGAAACAATAAGCCGGATTGACGATCTCGTTTGGCAGGAAATATAAAATATGGTGTATAAAAAATGGGAACATTTTTCACTGACATTTTTCCATGCCATAGGCTGGCATATCCATCAATGGTGATATGAACATTCTTGCCCGAAATGGACCAGTCGGGATCGCAAAGATCGCATCCAGTTACCTGAACCTCATCCACACGATATGTATGTTCACCCGTTTTTTTAAATTCATTTCCCTTAATATATAAAGGACCCTGTTCATAAAAAAGTGTTCCCTGATGGATAGTGCCTGTCTGGGTGTTGGTGTTTAAATATAAACGATTTCCTGTAATACAGGTGTCTTTAAACTGCGCCAGTACTGCACGTTCAGCAATGATTTCATTTGTATTCAAGTTAATGTGAATATAACCGGCATAGATAGAATAAGGATCCTGACGAATATAAACATCCCCCCTGGCTTCAATGCAATTTCTATCGACCACAATGTGATCTGCCCACAAACGCATCTTATGAGAGGTTATTTCAAAATATTGTGCGCTTGATGATGATGTCAGACACCATGTGATAACTAATATGGTAATTATTTGGGAGGTAGTATCTATTTGATGATATTTCATATGAAAAATGCTTTCGCATTGGGGAAGAATTGAACCAACGTTACAAAACGTAACATTGGTTCAACTATATAAAGACAGCGTTTTAGAAAAACATATCCTTATTTTCGAGATAAAAAGCAGCTTTTCGTTTTGCCAGTTCATTGATCAGACGGACACCTTTTAACGCGGATGCGTCAGCTTCCAGAACGCCGTTGAGAAGTGAATCAAATGAGTCTTCATCTTCAGTAATTGTTGCCAGGTAGCGCGCTTGAAGTACATCGACCAGCAAAAAGTTTCCATTTTCAACAGCTCTGGCCTCTTCAAACATTTTCTTTGCGTTTTCAGGACCGCCGCCTAATCCCAGATATTCAGGAATCATTGCATAGTATGCACCCAAAAACATTTTTCCTGCACCATAATAGAAGTTGGGGTCCAATTCTAATGAACGTTTGATCAGTGCAATGGTATCTGCCATTCCCATGAGGGCTGCCGGATCATCCATGTTGAGAACAATCCATAATCCAGCGTTCAATCCAGTCCAAACCAAAGCAGCAACACGCCTTTCACCAATATGCTGGACAAGATTACAAATTTTTTCGCCACGATCCAGTCCATCCTTGAAATAACTATTTTGTTTCAATGCACGCAGTCCATAATCACGACCAATTTCATACAATTCTTTCGCAAATTCAGGTTCTTTATCTTCAACAAATATACCATAAGAACAATACAGAAATGCGGCTTCATTAAGAAGTTTTTCATTGTCCGGGGATAATTCGACAAAACCGGTAATCATTAGAAGCTGTCCAGGAAAGCCTTTTTCAGCCAATCTACCGCTCTTGGTGTCTTTGAGTTTGTCCACCATCATGGGAACAGCTGGTGCAATGCCCATGTTTATACCAATCCGCGTTGTCATTCTTTGAAAACTGGCACACCCCACTGCACCAGATACAATGAATGACACGATTAATAAAACTTTCAAAAAAAGTTGATACCTTCGTTTTTCTTGCATGGTATTCTCCTTGTTCATCATCCTGTTTTGTTTTTTCAGATAATTCAATTTTTATACCCTAAAAACACAACAGTCTTTTTTTCATAAAAAAGTCAATACGAAACATGTACATGAATTAAAAAAAAACATGACATTCTCAAATTATTTTCCCTGTTTGGCACGAAATTCAGCCAGACGATCTTTGACCTCTTTTAATAATGCTTTTGAATATAGCTTTCCAGCCAGGGCATCCCATACCGCCTCACACTTTCTTTGGATCAAATTCAGTTGTTCGCCAGACAGATTTGATTCTTTCATTCCATAATTAATCATGGCATCATAAGCTTTTTTGCTGTCTTCACGACATTTTTCTCTAAATGTAACAGCTTCATTCGATCGAACGCTATTCAATTTGTTTCTGTATGATTTTGGAATTGTTTTCCAGAAATCCAAACGAACAAAACAGCAGGCGGGTGAATAGCGGATATTCATTGGATTGACATATTTAATAATTGTATACATCTGAAATCCAACAACAGCAATTGATGGTGCGATAACTGTGTCAGCAATTCCCTGACGCATGGATGATACAATTTCTGGCACACCGACTGGAATGGGACTAGCACCCAACGTTTCCAGCACAGTTTGTTCAAGCGTTCCATACCAGGTGATGATCCGGGCATTTTGAAAATCGGTCAATTTATTCATTTCATATTTAATTGAATAAATTTGATCAAAATCTTGGTCTGACCAGATAATCAATTTATATCCATTTTTTGCAGAAATTTTATCAAAGGTACCGCGCATGCTATCACGAATATGGTCAACTTCCGCATAATTTCGAAATAAAAATGGTAATTCTAAAACAGCCATTTCCGGACAGGCGATAACAGTACCCTGACCTGAAAATGCAGCGCCATCTATCTGGCCAATTTTCATTTTATCAATATAATCCTTATCATCGCCCATGACTCCGCCCCAATACCATTTCAACTTAACATTGCCATCAGTGGCCTTTTTTATTGCCGGGTGCATGATTTTCCGAATATTTTTGGCCCATCCAACACTTTTGGGCGCGAGGGTGGCAACCTTAATTCGCCATTTGGCTTTTGCGAAAACATCTGTTGATGTCATACCACCAAAGATTACACAAATCATCAAGATTGGCATAAAAATTCTAAATTTTTTTAACATGTAATTCCTCCTGAAATAGTAATAATTTATTATTAATAAAAACAATCATAATGCTTTCATAATGAAAGAATTATGTACTACAAATTTGGTAATAAAAAGGTAACGATAACATTCTACTTACCTGACACTGAAGGTGAAAGTTTAAAAAAACTTTGACTTATTGTCAATATAATACTTCGCTTTCATTTTGGCCAATTCATTGATTAAACGAATGCCTTTTATGCCGGTCGGTTCCTTTTCAATCACACCAGTTAACAACTCTTCGTAACACGCTTGATTTTCAGTTGTTGTGCAAAGAAAACGCGCTTCAAGAACATCCACTAACAAGAAGTTTCCATTTTCAACAGCTCTGGACTTATCAAACATTTTCTTTGCATTCTCTATGCCGCCACCAAGACCGAGATATTCTGGTGTAAGCGCATAATAAGCGCCCAGAAACATTTTTCCAGCCCCATGATAAAAGTTTTCATCCAATTCAATGGATCGTTCTACCAGTGCGATGGCATCGGCCATACCCATAAGCGCTTCGGGATTGTCCATGTTGTGAACAATCCACAATCCAATGTTTAAACCAGTCCATAGCAGGTGTTTGACATAATCATCATCCAAATATCCAACCAGCTCAGATATTTTTCTTCCTGATTCCAGGCCGATCCGAAATTGTTTGTTTTGTTTCAATGCTCGGAGCCCAAAATCCTTGCCAATGTCAAATAATTCTTTCGCAAACTCAGGTTCTTTTTCCTCCATAAAAATGCCATAAGCACAATAGAGAAAAGATGCCTCTCCCAGCAACCTGAAATTACCCTCAGAAATTTCGACCATGCCTGTTACAATCAATAAATGATCTGCCAGACCTTTTTCAACCAGTCGTCCGCTTTTGGTTTCCTTGATGGCCTCAATCATGTGTGATACCCCGGGAGCAACACCAACCTTGATCCCAATTCGGGTGGCCATTCTCTGAAAAGTGGCGCAACCGGTTAACCCGATTAGAAGAGATAATATGATAAATCCCTTCATCAAACAATAGGCTTGATTCCACTTGATACGCATAATACTCCTTTCTGTTTCAAATATTTAAGCAAGGGATGCGGGCCAATAAACATTTATAATGTATTGACCCAGCCAATGACAAAATCAATGCCCAATAAATTACAAAATAATAGCAGCTTTTCGCATGCCAAAGAAATCAACAAGAAAAGTACTCAAACAGGGAATGTAAGTAATCATTGCCAATGTAATAATCAAAAGAATAAGTGCTGGTACGACAACGCGATATAGCCGAAGTACTGGTGCTTTAAAACGTAGACTGGATATAAACAAATTCATTCCCACTGGTGGTGTGATATAGCCAACAGTTAAGTTTGCAAGAAAAATAACACCCAAGTGAAGCGGATCAATTGAAAACTGTTCTGCCATTGGTTTAATTAATGGCACCATGACAACGATTGCTGAAAAAATATCCATCAAGCAGCCAACAACCAGTAATATTCCATTGAGACATAATAGAAATACATATTTGTTTGTTATGGTTTCGGAGATGAAATCAACTGCCATTTGAGGAATATCCTGGTCGACCATAAAGCTTGTGAGTCCCAGGGCTGCAACAAGCACCATAAGAATCGCACCAACTGTTCGCATACTTTTGATTGCAACCTGTATTAATTGTCCGGCACCAATTTCCTGATATATCAAACATTCGGATATGAGTGCGTAGACAACAGTTGCTGACGCCGCCTCACTCACAGTAATAAATCCACCATAGATCCCGCCTACGACAATGAATGGCAATGGCAGCACCCATTTAATTTCCCAGAGGCTATCCCATAAATTTTTCATGGAAAAAGGGGTCGTGGGAACCTTGTTTTTTGCGCCATAAAAAATGCCATAAAAAACAAGAACCATCATGATCAAGACCGCCGGTATGGTTCCTGCAATGAACAGTAAAGAGACATCAACTTCAGCTATAACACCATAAATAATGATTGGAAGACTGGGGATGAAAAGAACGCCGGAACTCGCAGCAGATGTTACCAGCCCGAGAGAAAAGTCATCATCATATTGATTTTTAATCAATGCGGGCAGTAAAATACCACCGCATGCAATGATTGTAACACCACTTCCACCTGTCAAAGCAGTAAATACAGTGCTGACAAGTACTGTAACAACTGCCAGACCACCTGGAAGCCAACCAATCATGGCATCGGATAGACGAATTAATCGGGATGACGATTTACTTTCGGCAAATATGAATCCAGCAAAGACAAATAGTGGAATTGAAATAATTCCTGGCGCTGTCATTACTTTTTTCATATCTGTTAGGATAAATGACAATTTTCCATCAGCAACAAATTTGAACAAAAGTGCTGCACCACCACCGATTATGGTAAATAGTGGCGCACCACATGCGACGGCCCCTATTACGAGGACGATCAGAAGAATTGATAAAATAATACTCATCTTTCGTTTTCACCTCATTTTAATTAGTTTTGAAATACAAATTCGTCATATTTGAGGCTGTCTAACAATATGGATTTTTGAAGACGTCTCATTATAATATGACGGCCATTTGAATATGAGATTCAGGAATAAATCAAAATTTATCAGCTGATTTTGTCAGAATATTTTTAATTTATTTCCTGTCTGAGGGCGTATCCAAATGTTAGAGGAAGCAAGAACTTGTTTTTTCAAACGTTTGGATACGTCCGAGTTATTCATACAGAGATAGAAAAATTTTACTGTTGATGTTTTATGCCATTGACAATTCATCATCAATGCTTGTTGGTCCTTTTTCAATACAACTGATGATATGGATGGGATAACGTATAACCATTGTCAAAAAGCAATAAGGTATGACCAGATCAAAATTCCAATCAGGTATGCCACTCACCAATGTGCAAGGCGGATTGTCAAATCCGCGCATGGAATCGATAAAATCTTTGGCTGCGATGAACAACAGTATTGATATCGCAAATGCAAAGACATAGGATGCAATTTCTACTGATTGCTTAAGCTTTTCCGATTTCAAAAAACTATTGATAAAATCAATTTTTATGTGTTCATTGAATTGTGTTGCTAAAGCAGCTCCAATACATGTCAGCCATAAAATTTCAATTCGTAAAAGAATATCAATCCATGGAAATCCAATTCCAAAAAGATTTCTGGAAATGACTTGCCCAAACGAAAAGAAAATCATCGTAAAAATCAACACACAGATGAATACCTTTTCTATGGTCACAAAGGTACCGTGGAAGGCAAGAAAGATTTGGTAAAACTTTTTCATTATTCTGTCTCCTTTGATCTAAATACAGACAAATGTTCGAGCAATTCAGATAGAATTGCCTGTGAATAAAAATTGCCAACGAATTGCTTTCGCAAAGGTAAGCATTTCTCTTTTAATTTATGAATGACAGCGGGACGAATTGTGGTCACCTGCATGCCATATTTTTCCATTGCTTGAAACGCTTTTTGGCTGTCAATGCGACATTGACGACAAAATTTTTTAGATTCCTTTTTTCGGACATCAGCCAGCCCGCTACGATAGGATTGGGGAAGAGAATTCCAGACTTCCATTGTAATCACTGCTCCGGCAGGTGAATATCTCATTCTTACTGGATTGACATATTTAAAAACCGGATATAGTTGGGATCCCACCACCCATATGGCAGGACCCATATATGTATCGAACATCTCTTGTTTTAATGCTGTAAATATTTCTGAAACACTGAGAGGGATGGTTGACATGCCTATTGCTGCAAATGTTTCTTTTTCTACAATTCCATTCCATAGCGCAATTTTTGCCTGTTGAAAATCAGACCATTTGTTCATTTTATATTTGACAGAATAAATTTGATCAAAATCCTGATCTGCCCAGATCAAAATTTTGAAACCATTTTTTGTGGCGATCTTATCGAATGTTTGCCACATATTATTACGAATATAATCAACTTCCTGGTAATTATTAAACAAAAAGGGTAATTGAAGAACCGCCATCGCCGGGCATACCATAAGCAGGCCAATTGGTGTAAGCGCTGCACCATCAAGTTCACCTGTTTTCATTTTTGCAACATAATCTTTATCGTCACCCATTATTCCATTCCAGTACCATTTTAATTTGAGTTCACCATTGGTGACACGATCCAATGCCGGATGCATGATTGCTCGTATATTTCTGGCCCATCCTACATTTTTGGGCGCCAGACTGGCCATTTTCAAATGTCTTTTTGCCGCTCTTGCATAGGCGGAACCTGTCATTTTGTGGTGTGTCATCAGTCCTGTAAATATGAGCATTATAATTATTTTATATGTAAGTGGAAGTTTCGTTCGCAATATTTTCCTCCATGACAGATTAATAAAATTAATTCTTCAATATTTTCTGAAAAGTATTCATAATGGATTTTTTACAGAAAATCAACTATTTCATTATTAAAAAGGTATCTTTTTTTTTTGTCAATGAAAAAAAAATAATATTTATTTTTGAAATATTGTTAACATTCTAAAACTATTCATATTATTTATTGTTTTTATTTGAGAGTAATGTTTGATTGCTTGAGTGCGGCGCATTAATTGCATTATAGCATCGGCCTGTTTTGATTGCCATATGTTCATTATTCTTTCTAAAAAAATTGTGGTATCGATTTTTTTTGGAGGGCAAACAAAAGTTTGACAAAACTAATTTTGCACTGAGCCTGACAGCAATGGTGAATACGTTCTTGACATATATTACTATTTAATGTTAATTGTTTGGCACAAATTTTATTGTATAATTATCGAACAGGGAATTTCATGTATCCATATGTCAGTTTATCAGACTTATATAATAAGGATGTGCTATATTGTATCTTTCATAATTTGAATGACAGATACTACATCACCGATGATTTTTCTCCTGAAATGTATGATGCCCTGGCATATAATGGATTCATTAGTGTTTCAGCAAAAGATCAATTTAATAATGAATTTTTGCTTCCAGAAATGCAAACCAGCTACGCGGTGCTTCATTGGGAAAATTTACATATCGCAAGACGGCTCAGACATTTTATTAAGAAATTTATTCTTTCTGACAATGCGTACTACATTTCCATAAATGACGATATTAATGCTGTGTTTGATGGTATCAAACGCTATCATCAAGAAAAGAACTGGATGAATAACAGCTATATGAATGTTCTAAAAAAAATGTACCGGCGCACCAATTATCTACAAACCATAATATCTGTAGAATTGTGGCATCAGCATAAGATAATTGGCGGTGAGATTGGTTATTTAACCGGCAGTATTTATACCAGCCTGACCGGTTTTTTTGACAGGGATAATTATAGCAATTTGGGAAAAATTCAGTTGATTGCGCTTGCATGTCTTTTAAAGAACGTTGATGTCGCTTTTTGGAATATGGGTCATCCCTATATGAAATATAAATTTGATATCGGGGCCAGAGAATATGCTCGGTTGGATTTTTTGGATTTGTGGTGGAAATACAGGAATAAAAAGGTTTGCAGATTGCCATCAGGTAAAAAAGAAATGAAAAATGTTCTGTCTGACCTGATTGGGGGCGTCTGTACAAATTAATGGAATTCTCAAAAAGGAGTTCAAAAAAAATGAAACAATGGGTTGGAATTGGTGATATTCACAACAATGTTTCTCCTCTGAAACATTTTCCTGAAATTGAAAACGCAGATGGCGTTATTATCCACGGCGACATAACGAATGGGGGTGTTATGTCTCAGGTTCAATCAATGATTTCTCAAATATTATCAAAAAATACAAATATTTATGCGCAAGCAGGAAATATGGATGGTGTTGATATTCTGGACTATCTAAACGACAACACAACGCTACTTCATCGAAAGGGCTATGAACTAAGTTCGGGTCTTGGAATTATGGGTGTTGGGATGTCTACGCCAACCCCCTTTCAAACACCTGGCGAATTTTCAGATGAAAAACTTGGCCAATGGCTTGAAGAAACGTGGCATACAATCAGTCACTTTAAACATAAGTTTGTTGTCACTCATGATCCACCCTATGGGACTCATTTAGACAGGACCTCGGGTAGGCACGTGGGAAGTCGAGCTGTGCTTTCGTTTATTAAAAAGCACCAGCCCGATATCTTGTTATGTGGGCATATTCACGAGTCCAGAGGCAAAGATTATATTGGCAATACCAGAGCAGTCAATCCAGGGATTTTCGGATCAGGTGGATATGCGCTCATTCAATATGATAATGAAGGTGTGGATATTCATTTCAAACAGCTCGTGTACTAAATTTTCTATTCGCCAAACCATTTTTTGTGAATATCATTGTAAAGGGAATCTTTTCCGCCTTCCAGTAATTTTAGCAGGGCGATATTCAATTTTTCAGTTAGTTTGCTTTCTTGTGGCAAGGTAATGCCATATGTTGATGGTGCAAAACCTTTGTCTACAATCAAAAATCGCTGATCAGTAAAATCTTTAATGAGATACTGCAACAATGGACGGTCATGAACAACAGCATCAACTTTACGACTGTCCAGGGCCACCAGACCTTCATACAAGGTTCTGATCGATTTTTGATAAACCCCCATATTTGCAGTGGCTTTTGCTGTGAACGTGTTTTCAATCACTGCAATGGTGTGACCAGGCAAATCCTTGGGGCCGGTAATTGTTGGCTTGAGCTGTTGTACAGTCAGCGCTGAGGTTAATGAGGCGATGGCAACACCAAACAGCATAATCCCACTGAATATGACAAACACGCCTAAAAATCGACCAATGGGTCGTTTTAAATGAAAATCGCCATAACCCACTGTTGAGATGGTTACCACAGTCCACCATAATGCCTGAACAATTCCTTCAGAATAAACCCCTGAAAAATGGCTTTCTTTGCCACTGCGCTCGACCAGCCAGATGAGATGCGAAATCAATAGAACATAAATGAAAATACCAAATAGTGTGATCAACAACTCTTTTGACATAAAGATATCCACAAACGCCCATCGTTGGGTATCACTTCTGGGTACAAGAATTGCAAGATCTGCTTTATAAAAAGGTTGCGTAAAATCCAGAATCTTTTCTCGTTCAGCAGTAATTGTCGTTGCCGCAATTCCAAAATCTACCTTCCCCTGAACAACACTTTGCAAATGTGATTTCATATCTGGATCAATATGATACCGCACTTTAGCTGTTGGTTCCATAATCAACATCAACTGATCCAACAGATCAATTGAAAAACCAGTCACCTCATTGTTTGCAGAAATGTTTATAAATGGTGGCGTTGGTTTGACCCCAACTACGTATTCCTTTGAACAAACTTGAGAGGCAAGCAACACAAAAAATAAACAATAAACGATTCGTTTTATCATGGCGACTCCTTAAAAATAAAAATAATTTGTTAATATAATTTATAAAAAAATAATTTTAATTTATTAAATTACATAATTTTATGTATCAATAAATCTAAAATGTCAATGTTTAATTTTGTTTAAATACCAAAAAAAATTATATTTTTCCTTTAACAGATGAAACGGCTTTAATGACCATGACAAAAACTAAAAAATAAACCTTTGAGAAATATTACCACATAAATTATCATTTTGACTAATGCATCCTTGACACAAGGCCATGAGTTCGTTTACAATTATATACATTTAATAAATATAATTTTGGGGTCAGAAATTGATCATATTTTTTTAAATCAATGCCCCATAAATGGAGGTTAATATGAAACGAACAACGATAATCTTTTTTTTTATCAGTATTTTTTTCACAGTCCTACAGGCGCAGGCACAAAATGCAAATAAAATTGAAAAAACAAAAACCTGGTGCATCTCATTGGTTGGCAAATCATTTACCAATATTTCGGAGATCAAGACCCTTCTCCGAGAGCGTGCAAAAAATGCAGTGATTGATGACTTATTCGCTCAAATTGTTTTTGAGAATAATCAACAAGCAGTTAGCATTCAACGCGTGCCACTTCGACAATATTTTGCTGAAAGTATACAGATATCAAAGGATCTTGAATACAAGAATGGAAGCCAGTTTGGAGAAGTTTGTGTGACACTTCAAGGACATGTTTCCAACGAGGTGATTCTTCAGTTTCGGCCATTTAATATCAAAAAAAGTTATTGCTTTTTCGATGAAAATATTACACTCAAAACGCTGAAATTAAAAACCAAACAACAGGCAATCCTTCAGGCTCTATATGATTATGATGAACATTTGCGGGGAAAAAAAACTGAAGACCTTTTAGGGCTGGCCCATAATATTGCTTATGAACATGCTGGTTTTTCAACAACAGCGGAGAAATATTGTGTTGATGTTTCGTTTGATGTGTTTCCTGCGGAGATCATACTTTTTAAAAAGCAGGAAATGAATCGAAAACTATCAATGCAAAGAGTCGAGACAGTGATTCCAACTGAGCTATTTCCATACCTGGCTGCGACTGTTTCAACAAAAGATACGATTCGACAGGGTTCTGTTCAACGACTGATTGATAAAATTTCTCCCACGAATCAGGATGACATTCTTCAGTTCTATCTTAAACGTATGGATAGCATGATTTCTGAAAATCATCAAAATGGGATTTACAATGCCTGCGTGATTATGGCAAATCTTGAGAATAGAGTCCTTTTGAAAAATAAGAATAAAATCAAAAGACTGTATGATCTTTTAAAACAAAATGAAAAACAGTGGACAAATACATTGGCACAACTCGAAGGCATTTTTAGCCGACTGGATTAATCGTAAGCGACTGGCATAACAAAAAGGAGCGACATGAAACAAAAGGTGTTGTGTGTTTTATTTTTCTGTTTGTTCATTAACAATTTATCCGTTTTAGCAGGACAGGATAAATATCTGAAACTTGTGGCCAAATGGAAAGATTATGCTTATAGTCCTGCCTTTGATATTGATGTGGACAATAACATTTTATATATTGGCGTTGACAATGAAATTCGGATTCATGATGCCAACGATCTCAGTGATTCAACATCAGATTACACCATTACGTTTCAGCCAAAGGTTTATGACCTTCAGTATTCGGATGGGTATCTTTACATTTGCAATGATGATTTTGGCTTTTATGTTTATGATGTGACCAATCTTGATCAGCCAGTGGTTGTTTATAGGGATGAAAAATGCGAGTTTGCAAAAACATTACACGCAAATGATATGTATGTTATTGTCGTTTGTAATAATCTTTTATCCATTTATAAGAAAGAACCTCCCAATACAATACAACTGAAATTTCGGACGCATTTAGCTGATTTATCAAATATAAAAAGTGTTCACATTCATGAAAAGTATCTTTTTATAGTCGATCAGGATGAGGGCATTTTTATTTATAATTTTAAGGAGTTCCTTAGTAGAAATTTTCAACCCATAGAGCAATATGATAACCATTCAGATATTAAGCATCTATTAATTAAGGATCAGGTTGCCTATATTTCTGACCGAGACATTGGTTTTTCTATTGTAGATGTATCCATTCCAGAAATTTATCAGGAGTATGCCTGTATTGATACGATTCACACGGCTGTTGGATCAGTAATTGTTGAACAATATGCTTATGTTGTCACGCATGAAACAAGGCGTATATGGGTATTTGATATTGAGGATAAAAATAATATTTTAGAGATTGAAGCGTGCGATCTTGATTATGATGCCTATCACATTCATGCTGGAAATGATCATATTTTTGTTTCAGGCCATTCTCACATGTATATTTACCAATTGACTCAGGGCTTTCCTGATCCACAATTTGAAGCCAATAACAACCATGGAGATGCGCCGCTTAATGTTGTTTTTACCAATACATCGTCCGGAGACTTACTCGCATGCAAATGGAACTTTGGTGATGGTTACACCAGCACTGAGAATAGCCCTGTGCATATCTATACACAAGCAGGTCAATACACAGTTACGCTTGCTGTCAGCAATGGAGATAAATGGTATACGAAAACAAAAGCAAATTATATTTCAGTTACTCAAGCGATTCCAAACGCTTGCTTCCAAATGGATTTTCAAACACGGGTCTGTCCGCTACATGTTCAGTTTACTCAAAAGTCATCGGGAAACTACACGGCGGTATATTGGAATTTTGGTGATGGCTACACGAGTACAGCGATGGAGCCCTTGCATGTATTCACAAGGACCGGATTATACAATGTTACGCTTTCAATTTTTGCGATGAACGATTCCTTTCAATATAGTCGACCGGTTTCTGTTTTTAATAATATCATTCCACTTGCAGATTGGACCGCCAAACCAGTATACGCATTCTGTACAGATACACAAAAGAAATATGGTTTTGCTGCTGGTTTAGAGAGTATTGATGTTTTAAATATTTCCAATCCAATGGCAATATCAATCATTGGGACGATTCCAATGCGAAACCCACCTGAAAGTCTTTTTTACACGCAAAACTATCTATTTGTTGTGTGTGAGGAAGACGGCTTATTCATATTAAACACATCCAATCCCACACGTATCTCTGTTATTTCAAAAACGAAAATTGACAGCAAAGCCAGACATATATGGATCGAGGATTCATATGCTTATATATCGACAGACGCTGGCATTTTCATTTACAATCTGACTGCGATAAGTTCGCCTTCATACATAACAACGATTGAGACCTCTGGTGAAGCTTACGCTTTAAAAAAATTCGATCAATACGCTTTCATTGCTGATGTGAAAGAAGGCTTATCATGTTATAAGCAAGAGAATGATTTGGATTTTTTTAGGCCAAACAAATATAAGGTAGACAATCTTGTCCAGTTCGATTTTGATATGGATTATCTTTTTTTGGCGGTTAGAGAAACTGGAATGATCATTATTCAATATGATGGCACTGGGGATCGGCTGATGGAAATAGGCTCTGTCAAACAGTTCAATGCAATAGATATTTGTGTACGAAATGATTATGCCTTTGTTGCCAGTGATCAGGATGGTTTTTCTGTGATTAATGTTCAAGACAAACTTACTCCCAAACCGATTGAACGATTCTATTCAACGGGGAGTGCCTGCGATGTTGTTGATGTTTATCCTTATATTTTTTTAGCAAATGGCGATGCCGGTCTTCGTATCTTTGTTCAACCAGAACAGAATCACCTTCAGATGAGAACACCAAGAATTATTAATGTAGAACATTCTTATCAGGGAGAGGTATGTCTGCCATATGCGCAAAAAGAAACTTTAACCATTGATTTACAAGCAAATGAACAAATAGAGATGATTGATGAATCTGTCAGGTTGACAGGTGGATGTTTATGCCAAAATTTTTCATTTGCTGTGAAAACAAAATCAGAGGACTTACAATCTATTGATCCACAGACTCCTTTTAAGGCATCTGCAAAAGGGTGGTTTGATGCCAATAGCTATAGCTTTATAACAGATAATGAATTGATTAAAACTTATTCGGCAAATGATTTGCCTTTGAGAATACCTGATGAACAATTTGGCATATCGGTAATCAACATTCCTGATGAAGGAACCATTCAATGTCTGTCTATTCAGCTTCGAATTAAGATAAAGAAGCTTGATGATTTAAGAGTGACATTGATCACACCGCATGATAATAACATAAAATTATTAGATAAAGTTAATCCCGGTGAATATGATGATACGATGGAAATCAATCTGGATGATCGTGCAGATCTTCACATCTCTAAAGCAAAAATACCTTTGGCCGGATTTTACCAGCCTGAAAATAGTTTTTCCTGTGTTAAGAATAAAAGTACAAAGGGAGAATGGTTGCTTTATATTGAAGACAATTCAAGATACAATTCCGCACAATTGCTAAGTTGGTCCATGTTTTTTGAGTTATCCGGTGTGAATACGCACCCATTATCTGCAAATCAAGAAAAAGCCCGCTTTGTGATAACTGATCACAACAGTACCAAAACAAAAAAAAATCAGCAGGTGTACACAAAACCTATGATTCAACTACTTGATGTACCTTCCTTTGGTAATCGAATCCAACCGATTACAGGGATAATTCACAATGTTGTCAATTTTTCTGGTTATATATCTGTTTATATACTGACTGATTCATGGCATCTGAAACCCAGAATAAATGCGCCTATTACAAATTATGATAATGATGGCCGATGGCAATGTGATATTACAACCAAATGGGGGGATGAAAAAGCGACAAAGATTGCTGTCTTTTTATTTTCAAGAGATCGCCAACCTTTACTGATGCCTGATTTTCCGGTATTGCCGCAATCTTTTTTTCAAAAGGCAATTTTCCATAAAATTGTTGACCGGCGAAAGTAATGAAACATTTAAATACACGGTTTGCATCATTAGGAATACATTCGTAAGCGATATTGGATTGCTCGAAAAATATTTTCCCTATTTATTGGCGTTTCAAATTTTTTGATTTGTGAGATAAAGCGTTGAAGTTCGGCTTATCTATCTATTTGTCTCATTCTGGCATGATATATGCATAATCCTTTCAGATATATTGATATAAGATCAAATCCTTAAAATCCGCAATTTAATATATTTTTTGGAGAATGAAATGAAAAAATTTTTTTCAACAATTATCTGGATATTTATTTTTTCTTTTACAATTTTTATTAATAACATTTCAATTGCCAGAATGGACACAATCTCAAATCATTGCCTTGATCAGACATATGCACGCGGATTATCTCAATTAAATGATGAAGAACTTGATAAGATTTCAGGCCAGGCAGGTTTTGCAAATATTTCGCGTTCATCTTCAGGTTCGCAGCATGTCATTAATATTGATCTTGCTATGGATATCGAATTATATGCAGAAATTGATAAGCTAAAACTGGGCTATTATGGTTATTCCGGACAAACAGGCGCGAAATTAATTTGGCCATTGAACTGGCAATTTGGCGATAATGATGGTGATTATAATTCTAATTGGGATATTGATTTTGAACAAGTCCAATTGGGAGAATCACCAAATGACACAATTAAAATGAATGGCGTGAAATTAAGGCTGGATTTTGAAGAACAAACTCAAGGAAAGGTTCTTAATCGATTGATAATTGGTTCTGATAACGTTCAGGGAAGATTATATGTTCAAAGAGCGAAGTCATTCACAGGCTTGATGAACACCTCTCTTGCATACGATTCAAATGTTATCGTTGAATGGATGCCGCCTGTCTGGACGAGAAGAACCTATGTATTAAATGGCGAATCTCACGGCTTTATGGAGGATACTGCAGGACTTCTTTTGGGAAATGTCGGTAAAAAGGGAATGCATTTTAATGGCGAGGGATTTCATATTGTAATGGATAGAGATCATGGAATTGGAATTTTTGCTGGATTTCCTATGAGTTATATTGATTCTGGTGATATGAATTGGGGGAAATAAGCATTCTTTTTATGATTAATTACAAATATGAGACTCTATATTGCAACCATCTAATCGCTTACGCAAGATAATATTTTTTTTTCCTATCGTTTTATTTTTTGTTTTATTTCACATCAAATTTGAATACCATGAAATATATCAAAAGCTTTTATTTATAAAAATATTCTTAAAATACGCCATTGTCATTATTCTTTTTGTTTCATCCATATTATCCATTTATCTTTCAAGGTATTACTTCAAATCTTTGGATTATTTTCAAGGCGCTGTATATGCTTATATAACAGCCTTGTTCATTTTACACATCCTGTTTTTGGACATCTATCAACAAAATAACCCCCTGTACGAATTATATCTATCGGGATTATATATTACAATATCATTATATTTTATTTTATTTTGTGCCGTTATATTTCTAAAAAAAAATCAGAATAAAAACATCAATATCACCTCAGATAATTGCTATTTGGTTTCATTTTTTTGTCTCAGTTTTGCTTATTATGTTTATCATTCATATTTAATTGGAATTATTATAGAATGGTATAATTCCAGACCTTCCCTGATCAATAAATTTCCTGTAACTTATTTGTTTGTAGATAATGAAAAAATTGGAATCGATTTTTTGTTATGTGCGGGTGTTTTACTTTTTGTTTTAACAAAAATGATGAATAAAAAATCTCATAAAATAAAAAGGGGAAATTTTCGTTATGTTTTTGTCATATCTATACTGTCAATAATAACATTTTGTATTCATATGTATTGTGCAAAAAAGATACTTCCATACAATTATAATATACAGGCATATACGCTGGCCAATGAAGGTTCTCTAGACAAAGCATCAAGATTAATAGAGAAAGCCCTTATTATCAAGCCTGATGATAAAAAGGCGCAATTAAACGATGGCATGATACTTTTCATGAAGAAAGAATATAAGCTTGCATTGAGTGTTTATAAGAAATTTCTAAAAAATGATCCTGAGAATGAAATTGCAAATACCCAAGCAGGCATTATATATCTAAACCAAAATAACATTGAAAAGGCAATCAGACACTTTGAAGTCGTTATAAAAAGGAATACCAGGTCAATTAAAGCGCATGAAAAAATGGGGTATATCAGATATGTTCAGGGAAATATGCCTGAATCAATATATCATTTTGAGAAAGTACGCGAACTCAATCCAAATGATGCGACATCTTATTTGAATTTAGCCATCGCAGCATCCTTTAATGGTCAGGTGGATCAATCCATAAGACATTTAAAAGAATCATTATGCATAAATCCACTATGTGTTGAAGCGCATGATAATCTGGGGGCAGCTTTGGTCAGTAGGGGAAATATTGAAGAAGCAATCAACCATTTCTATATCGCATTACAACTGAACCCCGAATATAAACAAGCACAGAACAATCTTGAATCAGTAACAAAAGGTATTTTTAACCTGGCCAGAAAATTTGAGGATACTCAAAAGTATGATAAAGCAATAGAAATGTATACAAAACTGTCAAAATTTAGACCGGACTGGTCTGCATACATGTTTTTCAATATTGGCCGGATATATTCAAAACTCAGTAAGGCGGATCAATCTATTTGTTGGTTCAAAAAAGCAGTGAATAAAAATTTCGATTTATGGGAAATCTTTGAAAAAGACAGCGCGTATGCCTATATAAAAAATCACCCGCATTTCAGAAGCATATTATTAAAAAGAGATTCTGATTTGTTGAAATGTGACAAGGCAATCGAATGAAAACAAAATTTATTCTTTTTTTGACATTATTATTAATTTTTATTGTATATCTCAGTTTTCCTTTGAATACGCATACATGGGAATCATATTATTATTCAGGTTGTTTAGATCATTTTATTGATGCGGAAGACATGCAGCCTGTAAAAACATTGAAGATACCTTATTCGAAATTTTTGTGTATCCATTACACGCAACATCCTGCGCTCTATTATACCGCTTATTTTTTATGTCATACTTTTTTTTCCCTCAAAGATGGCCTGATAATTGTCAGTTATCTTAATATCTGCCTGGCCTTGTTGTCGTACATTGTTTGTTACTTTCTATGTTTTAATATAACCCGGTCTCCAATATTATCATGCATAATGATTTTGTTTCTCTCATTCTCTGATATTCACTGGTATCAAAGTCTTTCCGGCGAGGTTTATGTTGGGCCTTTTTTATTCATTGTTATTGCGGCCTACTATTTATTTATTCCTTATGTTCAGTCAAAATCAATTGAGGAATATCATACCAATACAATTTACGCTTCTGTTTTTCTTGGCCTGGCTATTATATTTCATATGTTTGCGTGTCTTTTTTATTTCGTGTTCCTGTATTATCTATATGAAATAAAAAAGCAGAATCCGAAATTTAAAGTTTTCAGACAGTTGTTCATCTGTTCAGGTATAATTTTCTTGTTTTATATATTTGCCTATGTTCTGCCATATATTGTTATTGTTAAAATTAATTCATTCCAGTCTTTGCTTCAAGTAATTTTTTTACATACAAATAACTGGGGGATCTGGCATGTTCCATTAAAGTATGTGCCTTTTGAAATTGCTTACTCTTTTGTCGTGGGAACCAAACACTTTCTTCATGCCATTATTTCAGGAATTGGATTATTCGAATCATTATTAAGATTTTTAATATTTGCATGCTGCATGGGGGCGCTATACTTTTTCTTTGTGAACAGGCAAAAAAATATTATTCAAAAAATATTGCTTGTCTGGTTTAGTATTTATTATCTGGCGATTATCGTCAATGTACCCATGGTTAATGATTATTGGATATTCAATCTTTTTCCATTAATGCTTTTTCTGATAAATGAACTGCAACAACATTTAAACAACAAATTGTTAATATCAATTTTTACTATTCTTTCAATCGTTGTATTTTATGTTAATTTCAATAATGATATTTATATAAAATCTAAGACGACGTCTTCTGAATTTTTCGTATTATCAAAAGTTAAACCAGTTTTAAAAGAATATAAACATATCGTAATGATGGGAAGAAATTTAGTGTTATCTGAAATATTTTATTTACATCAAAGCAATCAAACCAAAACAAAATTCTATTATCACCGATCAGATACCATGTATCCATCAAAAGGTTCTTTTTTAACCGCTTTCAAAAAACGATGTGATAAAATACCTGGAAAATATTTTTTATTCATAATTGATGGGCAGGGAAAGGATAAAGTAAGAATCAGTCATTATTTAGAAGAATTGAATATGAAGGAAAAATTAATATTTCACGTTGAAAAAAAATATAATCCCCAAATGTATAAAACGGCCATTGGAATTATTGAAAAGCCTTTTGCCATCCATTTATATGGTATGGTCGTTACAAAATCAATTAAATAGCAATTGATTATTTAATATTTAAGGAATGCTCGAAAAATTAAGTTCCCCATTATTGGAGTCCCAAATCTTTAGACTTGGGAGACATACCAATTAAGGAATGCTCTGAAAATAAGTTCCCCATTTGAAAAAATGTTCATCGGGGTTTTTGTTCTGTAGAGACGTAGCATGCTACGTCTCTAAGTGCCAAACGATTATATGGTAAAGATAAATGGGGAAATTATTTTTCGAGTATTCCTAAGTTGTTTTTGTTTTTATCTTGAATTATGTATAATTATCCAATATTGTTTATTGTTGAAAGGGAGAAAAAAAATGTCAATGTCCATTAACAAACTTATTTTTTTTATCATACTGATAATAAGTTATGTAGCGATTGCAAGTGAGCCCCCGGAGAAAATAAACATTAAAGGTGGTTTCATGGGAAAAATTGTCTTTTCCCATAAACTACATGAGAATATTTCTGACAACTGCAAAAAATGTCATGCAATATTTCCTCAAAAAATGGGTGCGATTCAATCGCTAAAAGAGAACAAAACCTTAAATAAAAAGTATGTTATGAAAGAAATATGTATTTCTTGTCATGCGTCCAATTATTCAGGGCCCACGATGTGCTATGGATGTCATGACTTGATATTTAATTTCATTCCATCAGGTTGTTGTCTTTTTTTCTAGGGTAATATTAGCTAGATCATTTAAAATGAAAGGCAAAGAATTTTTTGAACAAACCAGTCTTGGCGATGATTCTTTTTAAAGCTGTTTGGATAGATCCAATATAAGTGCTTCTAAACCACGTACATTGAGTTGATTTAGATCAGATGCCGCTTCATCAGACATTTTGAATTTTTCGTGCCATATTTGAAAGCCAAACAGAATAAAAAAATTATCAATGAACTCACTGCTGGCATGCGGATAGAGAAAAGTGTCATTGGGCTTGCGCATATCCCAAAGCAGTCGAAGATATGAGCCTTCAGAATTATTGGCGGATAACAATACTTTGCAAAAGTTATCAATCAATTGATCAATATTGCCAGGGATCATGATATCAATAAACCATGTTGGCACAATATGGTACGCTCGGCCACTGACCTGGGTTTTGGGGATTTCAATTAACTTGAAATTAATTTTACCATATTTCTTTCTGGATTGATAATCACAGTCAATTTTAATATTTTCTGTCCGAAATTTCATGCCATAGATATTGAAAAATATATCAACATTCATATAAAAATCATAGTCTGTGACCTTTGTTGGATAAAAGGCCTCTTTAAAAACCGGCGCTCCTTCAGGCGTGAAAGGGATTACCATTCCTTGATGTGTATAATAATCTAAATATAAAAAAGTGTCCTGGCTATCAAGAAATATGTCCATTATATGATTGCCATTTTTGTTTCGGAAAGATAACTTGAATTGAAACAGGCTTTCTAAGCGTTTGAGTTGATAGGTTAAATGCGGAAAATCTTTTTTCAGGTTTTTGAAATCAAATTCCATAATTAATTTGAAATGCGTGAAAGGGACATAATGATAACTCTTTTTTTCCATTGCGGAATGCAGTGTAAAATATTTATCAATAAACTTTTGAAACCGTGGGTATGTTTGGTCAAAAACATCAATAGACTTTCTGGAAAACCCATCAATTTCTTTAAAACGATCACTTTTTTTAGGGGTCAGTGACGCAAGATTATTCGGATCAATCACAGTAATTAATCCTTCCAGCATGGCTGCAAGCGTTTTATGCGAAAATTGTTTTAAGGCAATGTGCGTATCCATATATCCGGAATATGACCGATCACCTGTGATACATGTATTATTTTGTTTCAAGCCAAAAGATACTTTGAAATCACCTAGTTGCGAAACAGGGATTTTTTCACCAGTTTCAGATGGTAATGCCAGTTGAAAATGGTTCATCTGGTGATGTCCTTGAAAAATAACCGCACGATATCCATTATCTAAAGGTTTTAAAAAAGGACTATTGAATAATTGATAAAAATTGAATTGTTGAACTGAACTATACCAGAAAGCCAAAAATTCACTTACTTCTGGTTCAGATTGATGCGTTACCAATATCTTTCTCAATGTTTTTAAAAACTTAACACCATCATGAACACCTTGCTTATTGGGTGAAATATTTTTTAGCGCATCTGTAAAATCATATGCACAAATTATTGGCGGCATTTGAATGATTAAGGTGATAAATATATATATGGCAATGTGTTTTTTGTATCTTAGTTTCAGCATTTTAATGTCCTACTGATAATAAATTGGGGCTTGATCAGCGTTTCAGTTCTCTTTCTCTTACGTGATGATCAAATTATTCGCATTGACTTCCAGCAAGCAAACTCAGCTCGTTCCCTGGCTAATTCTGGGAACGAGCTGATAAAATCAATGGAGAAGTAATTTTGCAAAATATCATAAACATACAATTTGCATGCCAATAGAAAATAAACGTTTGATACTGATGATTGATTACTTGACAATGTATTTCTCAATTTGATAAATACAAAAAATAATAATCAATGAAAATATTCGCTGCCAGTGAATATTTCAAAAGAAGAAAGGAAACAATGATGACAAAGAAAATAGTTTTAATAAATGTATGTTTTATCATGTTGATAACACTAACTTTTATCGTAGGATGTGCAACTGAATCCCATAAAACTGTGAAAACAGAATCTGTAACAACATTTAAAACCAGGTATAGCGGGCCAAAATCAACCCTGGCGATAGGAAAATTTGCCAATCGATCCACCTATATGAATGGTATTTTTTCCGATAGCACAGATCGGCTGGGTTCACAGGCAAAATTGATATTGAAAACGCATCTCACGCAGACCAATCGTTTTATTACAGTCGATCGGAGCAATCTTTCAAATCTTGCTCAAGAATCGAAATTTTCAGGAAAAAAACAAACAATTCTTGGCGCATCACTCGTTGTAACCGGTGAAGTGACAGAGTTTGGTCGAAAAGTTGTGGGAGATCAGCAACTATTTGGTATTTTAGGGCATGGCAAAAAACAAATTGCCTACACAAAAGTTTCGATTAATGTCGTTGATGTTCAATCATCACAAATTATATACGCTGTTCAAGGCGCGGGTGAATTTGAACTCTCAAATCGAGAAATTATCGGATTTGGTGGAACAGCGTCCTATGATGCATCCCTCACAGATAAAGTCTTAAATCTGGCAATTATGGATGCAGTCAATAAACTTGTCGAGGGATTGGAACGTGGCGAATGGGCTTCTGTAAAATAAAAATCAAAATATTCAGTTTGATGGTGGTTGTTTGTTTTTTATTCATGGGATGTGCGCCTAATACGCTTTATCAATGGGGAGATTATGAACACTATCTATATAATCGATATAACAAACCCGGAAGTGTTACAACTCAGGAAGAAATTAATGCAATCGAAAACCAGTTGGCGCAAACATATTCACAAGATCGAATGCCGCCACCAGGCCTTCATGCGCATTTAGGATATCTGTATATTACCGATGGCCAACGTGATCGGGCAATAGAACATTTCAATGTTGAAAAAAAACTATTTCCAGAATCATCCCACTTTATTAATGGACTGATTGAACGGATGGCAAAATGAATAAAAAATTTATATATATGATGGGTATGGTGTGGATTATTACCTTGTCTGCATGTCAATCAAAACCAGACAAACCCTATAATTATCGATCCTATCTGAAACATATGCCCGCATCTATCTTAGTCTTACCGCCGGTCAATCAATCAATGGCTGTTATGGCACCTTACAAATATCTGTCAATAATCAGTCGTCCCATTGCAGAAAAAGGCTATTATGTTTTTCCGGTTGCTGTGATTGATGCCTTGATGAAAGAAAATGGCGTGAGCAGTCCAGAAGATATGCATAAAATTTCTCTTCGTAAGATTAATGAAATTATTCATCCTGACGCGGTTTTGTATGTAACTATTAAAGAGTGGGGCACAAAATATAAAGTGATTGATTCTCAAACAATTATTTATGTTTATGCAAAGCTCATAGACACGGATACTGGCAGTCAAATCTGGCAAAATGAGAGCAAAGTAATTAAAAGCAGTAATGATAATGCAAACAATATTATCGATATGTTGATTGCTGCATTAGTCAATCAAATACTAAGCAATTTTTTTGATCCTACAATTGATGTCGCCCACGTGGTTAATAGGCGCCTGTATTCCAATAGTTATAATGGATTGCTACAGGGAAAATATCATCCCCAATTTGAAGAACGTCAAAAAGCGGTTTCTCAGCGAATGAAACGAAAAAAATAATCATTGAAAATATTTATGGATGATATTGTTTAGGGTTCCATTCTTTTTCAATTTCCTTAACGCTTCATTAAACCGTTGAACATCAATAAACAGGCATGTTTTTTTACTAAACATTAAATGAATATCAGAAGAATTGATTGGGACGGGATGAATTTCTAAAAGATTGTAGGCACCATATTGATTAATTGCAGAGATACCTGCAAATTTATCACATAAAAATCCATCAATGCGCTTACTTAATGTTTTTTTTATATTGATGGTGTCATTATTTACACTTTGAACATGCTCTTTGAACGTCTTATTGTCCATTAGTTTTTCAAAGATTTGTCCATAATAATTTCCTTTTATAATACCGATCGTCAAGTCTGTATGAATTATGTCAGAGATTTTTGTGATTGAATATTTTTCACCCTTTCGAATAAACAAAACAACTGCTTCTGTTCGATATGCATTAGAGAAGTAAGCATAAGTCATTCTATCTGCTGATTTTGATGCACCAGCTGCTAACGAGATCTGACCGCGTCTGACTGCTGGCAAAAGTTGTTTCCAGGGCACTTCCCTGTATTCAAGTTGGCAACCCATTTTTCTAAATATTGCTTGAATCAGTTCAACATCCAAGCCGGTCAATCTGCCATTTTGGTCTATGTGTTGATATGGCATCCAGGGGTCCCATCCAATTGAAAATGTTTTGTTTTCGTTGCCTGAGGCTGAGGTTGTTACAGTAAAAAGGATGATCAAAATAAGACGCCATGCTTTCATTGAATTTTTTAATTTTTTAATCATTTGGATATTTCCTTAAATCTTAAAAACGAATATCGGGCATGTCCGATAATTAAATTATGTTCGCATTTTATTCTTTTGAATCATCTTTTGAAATATAATCAAAGACAATCATAACATCTTGAAGATCAATTTTACAATCATGATTTATATCTGCCTGAGAAAATGAATCGTGTAATGGGACATAGGATAAAATATATGAATAATAATTGGGTACCTTTGTATAAAATCCATATTTATTTGGCATGGCACAATCTTCACCCCAACTTACAATGCCCGCCAATTGCCAATGGTGATCATTATAAATAACAAATGGGCCGCCGCTATCACCCTCACATGCGTCTTTTCCACCTTTCGGATAACCGGCACAAAACATATTTTTAGTTACAGTATAACGCGTACTTTCCACACACGTTTGAAAAGGAACAACAGGCATGGTGACTTCACGTAACTGATCTGAAAAGCTCCCATAACTGGCAATCCTTCCCCATCCTAATGCGACACCATTAAGTGATGATATATCTCCTGTGTAGATATCGAGTATTGGAATTCCTGAAATTTCTGAAGTTAATTCCAGTAAAGCAATATCATTGTCTATTGTGACGCTATTATAGTCAGGATGCGATATTACGCGCTTGATAGCATGCATGTGGGCTTGATAGTCTTGACGAAAATCAAAGATGCCGCTAACCACATGATAATAATTTGCTGAAACAACACCTCCATCTTTTACCTCAGTACAATGCGCAGCAGTGATGGCCCATTTGGGATGTATCAAGGCTGCACCACATAAAGGGCCACTATCTTTATTTGTTACAAGCCCCAGCATCCATGGCCATTGGTTATCCATGGAAACTGTTCCACCAACAATTCTGTTTAGTTGTTTTGAGGAAGCACGATCCGCTATTAAATCGTAAGGAAAAAAGAATACGATGAATAACATCAGCATAAAAGAAAAGAATGCTTGCTGTCGCATGATAATTTCTTTCTCATGGAATACCCTGAAAAATAAGCGCCCCTTTTTTGGCTGAAGTCCCAAATCTATTATATTTAGACGTTACACGATTTGCCCCCAAATCTAAAAATTGCGGACTCCAATTTATGGGGAACATATTGTGCGAGCTTAACTATGCGAATTTTTTTACGCTTGTTTCATTCATTCCCATATGTTGTCTGATTAGCAGCGGTCGCATTTTTTCACATTGTCAGACCTTGTTTCAGATAATACTTTATCGCACCATTATGATAAGGTATATAGGTTTGCTCTTTTTTAACATTATTTAAATTGAACATTAGCAGTGCCGGATGAATCTTTTTGAATTCATCAAGATTATCAAAAATGGTCTGACAAACACGATAGACAACATCACCTGACAGACGCCTGGATGATAACAAAATTGCACCAATCTGAAATGTTTCTATTGTTTTCGGATTGTGGGGATATGCCCCGCCTAAAATATCACAATGTTGGATAAATGGATTTTCACGTTGAACGTTTAAAACAATATCTGATGGAATGGGAATAAATCGTCCCTTACATTGATGTGTTATTCTATCATAAAATGAAGCAGGAACGCCTAAAAGCTCAATGATAACATCAAGACCTCCGCTGCAAAAAACATTCCCCATTTCTCGTGTGGCAAGCCCTGTCACTCGTTCAAAATCAGAATTTTTCCACTTCATGGCTTTGAATAACATATTGGCAACTGATCGTTTGCCTGATCCTGGATTGCCAATGTTTATTCGTTTACCTTTAAGGTCTTTCAAATGCATGGCATCAGATTTTTTGTGAACAATCACACCAATTGGCATTGGATAAAGCGTAGCAATGTATCTTAAGCCTGTATGCGGATCTTGATTTTTGAAATTGCCAATTCCCCGATATGCCTCATAAGCAAGATCATATCTCGAAATGGCAAAATCGAGTTCTCCATTCCGAATGGCTTGAAGGTTGTACATTGATCCACTGGTACTATATGTGATAAAACGAAGACCATAAGTCATCTTTCGTTTGTTTATCATCTGGCTGATGCCTCTGCCCACTGGATAGAATACGCCGCTTTCTGATGCCGTACCCAAGGTTAAGTTCATCTTCGTTTTTGTGTCAATTAATTTATTATCAAAATGTTGATCGGGTTGATTTTCATCTTTTCTTGATTGTTCTGGACTGACAGTTCCTGGAACGACTTTAGCTTCCGAGAACTCAATATTTACTGACACAAATAAAACAAAGAATCCCACTATAAAACGATTTGTAAGTAATTGCATGTTCATGATTTTATCTCCTTAATTCATTAATAAACATTTGCTATTTTTTAAATTGAAATGAGTGTAACCAAAATTGCCAGTTCCCAAAAAGACTTTATTTTTCTTAGCCCTGAAAGGGCGGCAACATACCAGCCCAGGGCAACGCCCTGGGTAAATGGTAGGCTTGTTTTTAGCCCTGAAAGGGCGCTACATAAAAAGTCAGATAAAACATGTAACGCCCTTTCAGGGCTAGAAAACTTGCTTGATTTTTACCCAGGGCGCTGCCCTGGGCTGGTATGTCGCTGCCCTTTCAGGGCTAAGAAAAACAATATCCGACTTTATGAGAAGCGTATTTTATTCACCGGCAATTTTGGTTACACTCAATTGAAATAGACCCTCTATATTATATAGACACAAAAAAATGAAAATTCTTTCACATTTTTTAAAAATTTTTTTTATTAAGCGTGTCGAAAACGAAGAAATATTTATGTATTCATACAATTTTTTTTTAAGAAGGTCAATCATTTGATAATAAAATAAAATTATGCATTCGATTTTAATTTTTTGAAAAAAAAAGGTTAAAAAACATGTTTTCAAAAAATCAACTGTATTATTTTCTTGCAATAAATATTTAAATTACGATACAATTAAATTAAATTTTGAATTTACCGGTATAATACCAATGATTTGGGAAAGAGCCGGATATAAATATTTGAATTATAAGAAGGAGTTATCATGGCTGAGGATATTCAGATCCTTGTAGTCGACGATACCGTCACTTACAGACAAATTCTATCAAAGCTGGTTGGCGAGATAAAGGATACACAACTGGTTGGCACAGCATCCAATGGAAAAATTGCCATGTCAAAGATAAAGATAAAGGAAGTGGATCTTATTTTATTAGATATGTACATGCCCGTAATGAATGGACTGGAAACCTTGCAAAATATTAAGAAAGAATATCCCCACATTGAAGTCATTATGCTGAGCGCTTTTGAAAAGGGCAATGCCAACTTGACCATGCAGGCATTGGAAAAAGGTGCCCTGGATTTTATTACAAAACCATCAGAAGATTCTGTTGATAAAAATATTGCCAAATTGCGATCAGCCCTGATACCATTAATGTCCCTGGTAAAAACACGTAAATTTTCAAGAAAAGCACGAAATTTGAGTCTGCCTCAATCCAAACCTGAGCCCAAAAAGGAAACAAATCGAATTCAGCTTAAACCCATGCAAGAAGCGAAAGCGATCCTTGAAAAAACTGTTGCCAAAAAACAAAAAATTTCGCCCCCGCAAAAATTAAGGACTGTCAGTACAATTGAAGTTGTGGCTTTGGGGGTTTCCACTGGTGGCCCCAATGCTTTATTACAGCTCATTCCAAAAATAGATAAAGACTTATCTGTACCAATCCTGGCTGTTCAACACATGCCGCCCATGTTTACAGCATCTCTTGCCGAAAGACTGGACAAACAATCTCAAATTAAAATATGTGAGGCTGCTGATGGGCAACGTATTGAGCCTGGTGTAATGTATATTGCGCCGGGTGGACGGCATATGGTGGTCAAAAAAAGTGTTGGGGGATTCAATGTCAATTTGATCGATACACCGCCGGTGAATAGTTGTCGCCCGGCTGTTGATGTTTTATTTCGGTCTATCTTGAATGTGTATGGTGGCAATGTATTGACAGTGATTATGACCGGAATGGGTAATGATGGTGCTGCGGGTGTGAGTGCTATTCGACGAAAAGGTGGGTATTCGATTATTCAGGATGAGGCAAGCTCTGTTGTCTGGGGGATGCCTGGTGCAGTTGCAAAGTCGGAAAATGCTGATGAAACAATTGCTTTAGATATGATGGCCACTCGGATCCAGGAACTTGTCAAAAAAGGAGGCAAACGATGATCAATGTCTCGGAACCAGAATACTTACTGCTGAAACAATTTATTGAAACGCATTGCGGTATTGTTTTGGAGAAAGGGAAAGAGTACCTGATTGAAACCCGACTGTCAGAATTGGCAAAAGAAGTTGGGGCAGATTCTTTTCAGGCCTTTCATTTAAAAGCCAAAAAAGATAAAAGCGGTCATCTTCGTGAGCGTATTATCGATGCCATGACCACAAATGAAACATCATGGTTTAGAGATAGTAGTGCATGGGAGTTCCTTAAAAAGAAAGCGGTCCCCGATTTGATTGATCGGATGGCCAGTGGGGAAAAAGTGCGTGTGTGGTCAGCGGCTTCATCAACCGGCCAAGAGGTTTATTCTCTTGCCATGCTTTTTTATGAAATTCTTCAATATCGTGGTGCGTTGAATTTTCTAGATCGGGTTGAGATTCTCGGTACAGATATCTCTTCGTCAGCGCTTACTACAGCACGCGCTGGTCGATACGATACGATTGCTATTCAACGTGGCTTGTCCAAAGACAAACAAAATCGTTTTTTTAAAATGTATGCCAATCAGTGGGAAATTATCCCTGAAATTAAACAAATTGTCTCGTTCAAAGAATTTAATCTTCAGGATTCGTTTATCAATCTTGGACAATTTGATATGATTCTGTGTCGCTATGTTTCAATATATTTTTCTGAACAATTTAAAAAGGAATTGTTTGCTAAATTTGCGCGTGCTCTGAAACGCTCAGGAGATGTGTTACTTTTAGGAGCTACTGAATCTCTGCGTGGCTTTTCTGATAGTTTTCATATTGAGTATTATCAAAATGCCATGATCAATCTAAAAAAATAACATTTGTAAGCGGCACAATCGTGCTTTGATACACCCTAAAGACGCAATTGGCGTTACATACGTTAATCTGAATTTTCGTTAAATCAAAAAGTGGGATGATTATGAAAAAACATATGCCGTGGTTACTTTTTTCAGCTGTATTCATTTTGTTGATTATTTGGATCTGTGCTTATGTGACAATGACGCTTGAAAACTGCTTTATTGATGATATTTTTTATAATTTGAAGGCAGAAGTTCAAGAAGCAGCATCACAAATTCATTCAATTGAAAACATTCTTTCAGAAGATGTTGATACGATTACAAACCAATTTAATGGTAACGTCACTGATCATGCAAATGTTCATGCTGCATTAAATCAACTGTACGCAAAGTATTCTTATATTGAACGAATCATAGTAAAAAATAAAGACCGATTTGTAATAGATATCAACAATCGATTTTCTCAGGATATTTATGAGTTGAGTAGCATTAATGAGATCATTAACCAGGATATTTTTATCTCGCCAAAGATAACAACTCATGGCTTTGAAAAAACAATGCGTGTTTCAATTATTAAACCTGTATTGAATGATGAAAATGGTCAACATAATTTAATTATCATTATTGATCCAGAAAAGATCTTTAAATCTGTATTTTCAGGCCTGTATATTACTAAAAATGGACATCCCTGGGTTTTATGTCGTACAGGAAATATTCAGTTTCTTTTGTGCAAGAATTGTTTTGAATTTACATCCAAAACCACAAAAATGATTCTAAGCGATTTTGCAATAAGGCAATCTGGGAATTCCATCGTACTGGGGCGGCTACCAAATCAAAAGAAACGATCAGCGCAAAAATTGCTGACTTCGTATCTTCCCATTTCAGTTTTCAACACAGATTACATGTTAGGTTATATTGTCAGTACGCATAGTGTACTGGGCATTTTACACAAAATTATATTTACTATTGTTGGGATGTTTCTGTTTCTTTTTATTTTTGTTGGTATTATTTGTGGATTATTATTTCGTATGAAAAATGCAACCATTGTTAGAGAAACAAACTTAAGAAAATCCTTTGAGATTGCACGTGATGAAGCAATTTTGGCCAATCAGACAAAAACCGATTTTATTACCAACATGAGCCATGAAATCCGAACACCCATGAATGGTATTTTGGGAATGAATGCATTATTGCTTGATACCCGATTGGATTCAACCCAATATCAGTATGCCCAAACCATAAAAACAAGTGCGCACTCCTTGCTGGCGATTATTAATGATATTCTTGATTTTTCAAATATTGAAACCGGCCAGATAAATCTGGAAGAAAATGCATTCAATCTCAGAGAAGTAATTGAGGAATTAAGTGATATAATGGCTGCAAGAGCGTTTGAAAAACGATTGGATTACGCTGCATTTATACCTTACGATATGCCGGTCGGTTTTATTGGAGATCCAAATCGACTGAGACAAATTCTAATAAATCTTGTGAGCAATGCAATTAAATATACAGATAAAGGTGAGGTTGTCGTTGAAGTTGCCGTGGAAAGTGAGACAGATTCTGATGTCAAATTACGTTTTACCATTTCTGATACAGGATTGGGCATACCAAAAGAGAGAATGGTGCGTTTGTTCAAGCCATTTTCACAGGTAGACCTGTCCTTGTCCCGAGATTTTGGTGGTATTGGCCTCGGTTTAATTATTTCCAGGCAACTTGTTGAAAAAATGGATGGCGAAATCGGTATGACCAGTGTGGAACGAAAAGGTTCGAAATTTTGGTTTACAATTCGCTTGAAAAAAGACAAACTAAAAAAAGATTCCCTTCAGGTTTCTGATGAACTGACCTACTTGAATGTTATGATTATAGAAAATCAGCCCACTTGTCGTAAATTATTGAAATATTATTTGCATCAATGGAATTGTACAGTGAGCGAGGCTGAAGATGGAATTAGTGCGTTGGATAAATTGAAACAGGCGCATACCTTAAAAAAACTGCCTGATGTGATGATTATCAATATGAATTTGCCTGGAATGGATGGCAAAACCTTGACAAAAGCGATTCGTAAAGAAGCGCCATTAAGATCAATTCCAATGGTTATGCTGATATCCATGTTGCATCATGAAGACCTGCAGAATTATAAGTCATATGGCTTTTCTTCATATTTTAAACGTCCCATACAGGTAAAACAAATGCAACAGGCTATTTTAAAGGCCATTGGCGCAGATGAAGATCATAAATCAGTTAAGCCTGAAAAACAGTCATCACATGAAGAAACAATTCAGATTGATAAACCGCCAGATAAACCCTGGGACAGCAAATTCGAAAACTTGTTTGTTTTAATTGTTGAAGACAATCTCGTAAATCAGCAGGTGACTGAGAATATGCTGATCAAATTGGGATGCCGTTCAAAAATTGCAGAAAATGGAATTGAAGCCCTTGATTTGCTGGCAGAATCGGATTTTGACCTTGTGTTGATGGATATCCAGATGCCAAAAATGGATGGTCTGACTGCAACCCATCATATCAGAGATGATCGCACCAATGTTCGTAATAATGACATCCCAATCATCGCCATGACGGCTCATGCATTGAAAGGTCATAAAGAAAAGTGTTTTGATGCCGGAATGAATGATTTTCTCACAAAGCCTCTATCCATTGATTCTCTCGCGCGAGCGATTGATAAACTTGATATCTCTCCCCAAAATATTGATGATGCAGCAGCGAATTCAGATACCTTGGAGCCACAGGCGGAGGAAGATTTTTCAGGTTATCAAGAAACAAAAAACATAGATTCCAATATTTTTGATCGTCAGAGCCTGATGGATAGAGTCGGCGGAAATGAAGAAGTTTTGAAGAATATTGTAGAATTATTTCTAGAGGAAACGCCCAAACAATTGAAAGAGCTTGATAAATACTTGTCATCTGGTGATTTTGAAGCAGCAAGCAATAGTGCGCATTCTATCAAAGGATCGGCTGGCAATTTTGGGGCAACACAAATGCGTGAATCCGCATATTCCCTGGAAAAGCTCTGTCGAGAAAAGCAGGCTGACAAAGTAAGGGCTACTTTTGTTGAGTTAAAAGGCTGTTTTGAAGAATTAAAAGAATATATGGGATGATTGTCGGGCGAACTTATGTTCGCCCTTCAAAAAAAACCGGATTCAAACCTAAATAAATAAGTTGGTCTTCGTCTGATTACAGGCATCAAGGAAATCAGCTACCCCGCCAATTTCTACACCATCAATCAATTCATCCTGAGTAATCCCCATGGCATCCATTGACATTGAGCAAGCAACCATTCGGATACCTGTTTTTTGAGCATCTGCCATCAAGCCTTCAAGGGAAGGAAGGTTTTTACTATTCATACGCCATTTCATCATACGTGTGCCCATGCCACCCATATGCATTCTTGAAAGGGGTAAGGCGTCAATTCCTTTGGGCATCATTCGACCAAACATTTTATCCATGAAATCTTTATTTAAAGGTTTGGTGTTCATATCTTTGCGAAGCACATTCAAACCCCAGAATGTGAAAAACATGGTCACATTACCGCCCATGGCCGCTGCACCATTGGCAATTACAAATGATGCAAGCACTTTATCCAGTTCACAGGAAAATACAACTAGCGTGGCCCCAGTTTGGGCAGCAACGGCTGTTGCTTCCGGTGCCTGGTTCATTTTTTTTGCATGACCGGTGATGATTCCCTTCTCTTTTGTCACAGATAAAACTTCCAGCCCGTTGGCTTTACAAAAGGCATTGAAATCACTCGCAAAACCAGGGTCGGAGGCTTTGACAAGTAACTCTTGACCGGGTTGTATCTGGTGAATAGATTCCTTGATTTTCATGATCGGCCCTGGGCATGAAAGCCCACAGGCATCAAGAGATAATGGGGCCATCGCGTTTTCGTCCATTATTGTATCTCCATCTTTTTTTTCATTAATGACTTGCATCGGTTGTGGCGCTTTGACATTGATTCCTCCAATCATACTTGAAACATCAAATCCATTTTGTTGTAACACCCGACTGGCAAAGTAACTCATTTTTCCCAATGCACAGACTGTAATAACAGGTTTGTATTTATCGATTTCGTCCAATCGTTTTCGCAATTCAGTCATTGGAATATTCGTTGTTCCTGAAATTGGATGCAATTCGGCACTTTCTTTGGCGCGGACATCAACAATCTGCGTCTTATTATCCGTCGGCAGGTCGTACACTGGAGACATTAATTGATCATTAATATTTTGAGCCGCAAATCCTGCAATATTGACAACATCACGCGCACTCCCAAATGGGGGCGCATATGCCAGTTCAAGATGGCATAAATCTTCTACATTTAATTTGCCTTTGATTGCTGTACTGAGTACATCCAAACGTTTATCCACGCCATCAAAGCCATATGTCTGCGCACCCAATAACCGGCCATCATCAGCCGCCCATATGATTTTAAGCGTTAATTGTACGGCACCAGGATAATACCCCGCATGTTGATTGGCAGTCACAATTACACTTTTGTATGCTATGGATTCTGATGCCAATCGTTTTTCTGAATATCCAGTGATACCAGCCGCAAGACCGAAAACGCGAACAATAGATGTGCCAATTGTTCCAGGATATGATCTGGCTCTATCTCCTAAAAGCATGTGATCGGCAGCAACACGTCCTTGACGATTTGCAGGCCCGCCTAAGGGAACAATAACACGTTTATTCAATATGGGATCTGCTGTTTCGGCAACATCACCTGCTGCATAGATATCAGGATCTGATGTTTGTTGATATTCGTTGACTTTGATTGATTTTCGAATGCCCAATGTCAGGTTGGCATCTTCTGCCAATTTAGATTCGCATTGAACTCCAATAGACAAAATTACCAGATCAGATTCTATTGTTTTTCCAGAATTCAAATTTGCCAATAAGGTTTTTTCTTTCGATTCAAACGATGCAATACCATCGCCTAAGATCAAATCGACGTCATTGTCTAAGAGTTCCACCTGAATATGTTTGACCATTTCTTTGTCAAGCACAGGAAGTACTTGATCTTGAAGTTCCACGAGATGAACTTTCTTGCCTAGATGAACAAGCATTTCTACCATTTCTAAACCAATAAAACCGGCACCAATTACCAATATCTTTCTGGCAGATGTTAATCTATCATTAATACTGTCCATGTCTTGAAGGTTTCGAAGTATCATGATTCGTGGATCATCAATGCCTGGCATTGGAGGGCGAATTGGCTTTGCGCCTGGTGACAGCAACAGTTTGTCATATGGAAATTGTCGTTCCTTTTTTTCATTGTGATCATAAGCAATGACAACTTTTTTGTTTGTATCTATTTTGGTGGCTTCTGTACGAACATAAATATCGACATTGAGCAATTCACCCAGGCTTTCAGGTGTGTGAATGGCCAAGGCCGAACGTTCTGGAATTTCTCCGCCGATATGGTAGGGTAGCCCGCAATTGGCAAAGGATATGTCTTCACCTCGTTCCAGGATTGTTATTGAAGCCTTTTCAGATAAGCGACGTGCGCGTGCTGCTGCTGAGGCACCTGCTGCGACACCGCCGATAATTACAAGACGTAAGGTGTCTTGTTTGTTTGAATTTTCTGAATTCATGTAATCATTTTCCTCCATTTTTCATATACATTCATCACTTGTTGTTGTATTCACCAACCGGCATTAAACCGGTGTCCGAGAACGAATGTATTGAATATTCCCAAAAGTAATGTCCGGCTTTTTGGGAATACGCCTGGGCTTTATCCATTCTGTCGTTTGTTAATTGAATTTAACAAAGCCGGATCATCAGTAATAATACCATCCACCCCCTTTTTAATGAATTGTAACATGTCTTTTTCGTTGTTAACAGTCCAAATATTTACCTGTATTTGTTTTTGATGCAACTGATCAATCATTTGTTGATCGACAAGGGAATAATGAGGATGATAAGCTTCTGCTTTTAGTTTATTGAGTATAATTAAGTAATTCTCATCAGGTTGGTCCATTAATACTGCAATTCGTGCTTTCGCGTCAATATCTCTAATTTGAAAAAGGTAATCCATATTAAATGATGAAAAGAGGACATTCGGCAAATATTCATTTGTTTTTACTGTATCATAGACTTTTTTTGCAATGACTTCATGACCGATGGGCAGATGACTCATATCCTTTATTTCGACATTCATTTCAATTCCAATTTTTTTTGAAAGAATGATTGCATTATCAAGAAAAGGAACACCATGATGTTTGGAAGAATTATTTGGGGAAATATTGTTTAAGGCGTAACCAAAATTCAGCTTTTGTAGTTCTTCACTAGAAAAATCACAAACATGCCAGGGCTTTCTCTCCTTGAATTCATCAATCAAGTGAATATTTGTTGTTCGTTCAAGGGTATCATCATGAATGATGATAAGATTGTTGTCGGAAGTGAACTGAACATCAAGCTCCCACATATCTGCACCATGCATTTTCGCTAATTGAGCGGCTTCAAGTGTATTTTCTGGAGCAAGTAATCTTGCGCCTCTATGGGCAATGTTGGTTGGCATATGCAAAACAATTGAATAGAAAATATGGTTAAGGAATGCGCTGAAAATAAGTTCCCATTTATTGGCGTCCCAAATCTTTAAATTTGGGACGCCAATAAATGGGAACTTATTTTTCCAGCATTCCAAAGAACGTAAAAGGTATTTAGTCGGGATACAAATAATATCCCGACTAAAGGACACAAAAAAATACTAGTCCTCTTCAGTGGAAACGTAGAGCCCTCTTGATACAGTTTTAACCAATCCCTTTTTCGTTAATTTATACAGGCAATTACTGATCTGTTTCTTATCAAGCTTGGTAGTTTCTTTAATCTTATCTACAGTCGCGCCTTTTCGGCTTCTTTTAATAACTTTGTAGACACGATCCAACACCGTGGGCTCTTTGGTTTTTTTAACCAGTTTTTTCTTTGTTTCTGCTTTTTGTTTCTTGCTCTTTTTTAAAGTAACTGGCTTTGCAACTTTAGTTGCTTTCTTCTTTTCTTTTTTAGGTTTAGGTACAGGTACAGGTTCAGGTACGGGTTCAGGTTCAGGTTCAGAAACAGGTGCACCCTGTTCTTTTGTTTCACAGGAATTTAATAAACTCTCTGAAAGAGCATTCAATTCTTTTCCAATGTTTGCCAATGATGTTGCCATGGCTTTTAAAGTTTCGTTTGTCATTATGTAAACCTCCTAATTAATGTAATAAAATAGTTAATTAAATAAAAGAATATTCTTTTCAATAGGCATACAATAGTAAATTCAAAATATTGTCAAGAGAAGAATTCATTTTTTTTAAAAATCTTTTTTATTATTTAAAATATATTTAAGAGAAGTATATATAAACTATATATCTTAAAATAAGTATTTTACAATAATTGAGAGGCTTATACAATATCAATGAATTTCTAATAATTATTGGTGATGGCAAGCAGACTTTTTCTGATAACATCCATAAATATTGAAGATCAAAATCTACGCTTCCTTATGACCGCTTACTTTGTATTATATTACCTTCTCTTTTTCATACTTTTATGAGGGTTCACTTTTATGAGGGTTCAAAACATAAAACCTCAGATCGTGTAATGACAGGAAAAAACAATAATTTTTGAAGATACCATGAAATTCTTATTGCGTATTATTGAAAAATATGATTAAAAAAAAAGTTTATAATACTTGATGTTAAATTTGTTTTTATTTGATAATGGTGTTCAGCACCAAAAAAAGTGGAGGAATATTGCTTTGCATTATCTCTTATTCATTATTATAAGCCTTTGCTTTGGATGTCAGACAGCATTGGTTAATGATGATCAGCATGAATCAATGTATGCGTATGAAGAAACATCTGGCAATATGCAAGAAAGGCACGACGATGCGCAGTATACTGAAAACCCTTTAGAATCGACGACTTTTGATGATACGCCAATTGCGACTGAAGATAATTACCCGATGGAAATGAATATTCAGGAACCATTTCCTGAACCCATATCAAAACAGGCACGAAACAGAACGCGGTCTCCCTCATTTTCTGAATATCCGAAAGTTTCTCCAGATCAAAAGTCGTTGGATGAAGCCCTTGAGTTTTGTGAGGCAAGTCAGGAGTATTGGCAGAAAGGGGAATTAGATCATGCAATTGATGCATTGGATCAGGCCTATCAATTAATTTTGGGGATCAACACAGATGAACCTGCTCTTTTTCAACAAAAAGAAGATTTGCGGTTTATGATTTCAAAACGTATTCTGGAGATATATGCATCAAGGAATATCGTTGTCACAGGGACGCATGAAGCCATACCCATTGTTTTAAATGAACATGTCAGGCGTGAAATTAAGCGATTCACTGGTGTTGAGCGTTCATTTTTTAAATCGGCATATCGACGTTCCGGGCAATATCGGCCAATGATTGTAAGAGAATTGAAAAAAGCTGGGCTTCCGGAGGCTCTTTCCTGGCTTCCATTAATTGAAAGTGGGTTTAAAGTTAAAGCCCTTTCAAGATCTCGGGCCCTTGGTCTATGGCAATTTATTCCATCTACAGGGTACAAGTTTGGTCTGAAACGCACCCGGTTTATTGATGAACGAATGGATCCTTATAAATCAACGATGGCAGCAATTGCATATTTAAAAGAACTGCATCGGATTTTTGGAGACTGGACAACCGTTCTTGCTGCTTACAATTGTGGTGAAGGTCGTGTGCTGAGAAAAATTCAGCGTCAAAATATAAAATATCTGGATAATTTTTGGGACCTTTATGATCGTCTGCCGCGTGAAACAGCGCGTTATGTTCCCAGGTATCTGGCAACATTATATATTATTAATCATATGAAACAATGTGGATTTAACCCGAATGATCTGGATAACCCCCCTCCTGTTGAGGAAGTTGCTACCAATCGGCAGGTTCATTTAAAGCATGTTGCCGCTTCTCTTAAAATTCCGGCCAAGACAATGTATCATTTAAATCCTGAACTTCGTTATCGTATTCTGCCACCAGAAAACTATCTGTTAAAGATTCCTATTGGGAAAAAACAACAATTCCTTGCAGCCATTGATAAAATTTCTATTGCAGGTTTATCGCGAAGATCACGTGATAAGTATCATCGTGTACGAAGTGGCGAAACCCTTTCAAATATTGCAAAACGATATGGTGTACGCATTCGGGATATTCGCTATGCGAACCGATTGCGAAACAATCGCATCATCGCTGGAAAAACCCTGAAAATTCCATATGCACGAACGAGGAAATCACGACATGTAAAAAAATCTTCCAAATCATACTATCGGATTCAGCGGGGAGATACGCTTTCAAATATTGCGCATAAGTTTGGTATCAATATCACAGATTTGAAGGCTGTCAATGGTATACGAGGCAGTCGCATTGTTGTGGGAGACGTCTTAAAAATTCCGAAAAACTCGAATTATGAACAAAACAAGAAATTTTCTAACAGACAGCGAAAAAAATTGAGATCCAGTCTGATAACGCACTATGTCAAACAAGGCGATTCCCTCTGGAATTTGGCGAGAAAATATGATACGACAACCAAAAGCATTGTTCGAACAAATCATCTGGCGTCAACACAATTAAGAATTGGCCAACAATTGAAAATACCTGTTAACACAAAACATAGCACAAGAAGCCATCATCGATATCGTGTTAAAAAGGGAGATAGCCCTTTTCAAATAGCCATGAAACACAACATGACATTGGCAGATTTTTTAAATTTGAATCGTCTGAATCCTGGAAGTAAAATATTTCCTGGTCAAATGGTGTATGTCGAATAATTTTTTTTTGCCCCCGTAGCTCAGAGGATAGAGCGAAGGATTCCTAATCCTTGTGCCGCAGGTTCGATTCCTGCCGGGGGCATTATAAATAATTGATTAATATATAAACTTTCAGGCGCTTGTTTGTATCGCCTGTCTAAAAAACGTTGAGGTTGTTAGGATGAATTGGATTGCCTGGTTTATACTCATTGCATTAATTGCCGATTATCTGTTGAACTTGATTGCAGATATCGTCAATCTAAAACAACTGAGTCCTGAGGTTCCAGAAGTCTTTCAAGATTGCTATGATGCAGAGCGGTATGCCCGATCACAGGACTATTTAAAAGTGACAACCCGATTTGAACTGTGGGTATCATTTTTTGATCTATTACTTATTCTTCTTTTTTGGTTTGGGCATGGTTTTTCGTATCTGGATAATTGGGTTCGTGCCTTCAATTTTGGGCCTGTGGGATCTGGATTGTTATATGTGAGTATTCTTGGCATTATTAAACTAATTATTTCCCTTCCTTTATCTGTTTATTCTACCTTTGTAATTGAAGAACAATTTGGTTTTAACAAGACCACTGTCAAAACATTTATCATGGATCTAATTAAAAGCCTTATTTTATCCATTGTATTAGGAGCGCCCTTATTGGCTGGCATTCTTTATTTTTTTGAAGTTGCTGGAGATAATGCCTGGTGGTATTGTTGGGGTGTTGTTACCATATTTTATTTGATTATCCAATTTATCGCACCGACATGGATCATGCCTTTGTTTAATAAATTTACACCGATTGAAGCAGGTGAATTGAAAAATATGATTATGGATTACGCCATGTCTATTCAGTTTTCTGTCAAAAATATTTTTATTATTGATGGCTCAAAGCGATCAAGCAAGTCCAATGCTTTTTTTTCAGGATATGGAAAAAATAAACGTATTGCGTTGTTTGATACCCTTGTTGCGCAACTAACGCATAGAGAAATCGTAAGCGTACTTGCACATGAGATGGGGCATTACAAGAAGAAACATATCTGGATCAATATGGCGATTGGTATTTTTTATTCTGGCGCGATGTTTTATTTATTATCCATTTTTATTTCTTATGAATCTCTTTTTGATGCTTTTTTTATGGATCAGCCTTCAGTGTATGCGGGCATATTATTTTTTGGTATGCTTTTTTCGCCCATAGATTTTTTTCTGGGCCTTTTTCTTCAATCACTGAGCAGGTATAATGAATATCAGGCGGATCAATTTGCATCTCAAACATTGAAAAGTTCAAATGATTTGGTATCTGCTTTGAAAAAATTGTCTGTTGAAAATTTATCGAATTTGACACCGCATCCCTTTTACGTTTTTTTGCATTATTCTCATCCACCCGTACTGCAACGCATAAAGCGGTTGATAGCTTAGGAAACCTATTAGAGTGAATGGTAATTCATGTTTGTCCAAATATATAAAACGCTGAAAGATACTTATGTTGTAGGGCGTGAATCATTTATTAAACAGATGTTGATACTGTTGTCCAATCCAGATGAAAATGGCGCATTTTTGTTTGGCCAACCTTGTATTGGCAAAACGTCTGCATTGGATGCCTTATGTGCGCTTGTAAACCAGGATCGTACTTATATTCCCGTTTATCTTGATCCACAGACGCTTGATGATACCTCCCTTGAAATAATTGTTACTGAGGTTATGTTACGTGTTGCTGCTGAGATAAATATTATTTTTGATATCTCAAAAAATCCGCTCAATGATTTTGAGACCTCTTTTTTACCAATGATTCATGATCAGTTGAAACCCAATCAGCGGCTGATTGTTTGTATTGATGAATTCAATCTGCGTGATGCGTCAATTCATCCATTTTATCTATGGCTGAAATCTACGCTGTCAAGTCTAAATAGTGAAATCTTTTTTATACTTACTGCCGGACGATTGTCATCTGATATTACCGAAATATTCTTACCTTTTTTTTCTGGCTTTCGTCTGTATCATCTCTCTCCAATGTCCTTTGAAGAAACAAGAGCTTTGGTACGTTATGTTGAACGAAATAACTCAATCCAATGGCCGGAAAAAATTATTGGTGAGATCTATGAATTTTCTGGGGGATATCCACTAATTATTGATGCGATTTGTCGTGAATTTAGAAACCTTCCCTATGCCTCATCGCCCGATCAAACATTTTCAGGTGTGATGCTTCGCTATGATAGAGCGTTGAAAATTATTTGGGAGTCGTTGACAATTGAACAAAAGCTCGTAACCGCCTGCCTTGCAGAGTCAGACAGGTCTCTAAGCCAGTGGCAGATCGAACAACGTCTTGATGAAATCCGGTCATCATTATTCTACGAACGTATGAAACACGCGCTTCAGATGCTGGAAATCAGTCAAATCATTTCGCAAAAAAATGAGGGATATCAGATCAATTGTGCCTTCTTTTCTGCATGGATTTGTAAGAATCATCCGGTTAATATGATTTCAAGCAAAGTTGATATCCTGCCCCTGGTGAGTGATTCTTTATATCAGGCGGCTTCTTACCTTTTTCAATCCGGTCGTATTGATGATGCCCTCAAGGTGGGGCAGCATATTATTCGGATACATCCCAGGCATATTGAAGCCAATCAAATGGTCGCAGATATCCTAATTGCTCAGGATCATTGTATTCAGGCGCAACAAATTCTTGATCAATTATATCAAATTAAACCGGATGCTGCCCGATCCAGATTGATCAATGCATTAAAAATACAAGCTAATTCACTTGAAGCTTTATATGCATATTCTATTGATGATTATCGACATTCGTTAACCAACGCGCATCTCAAAAATATTAAATTGAGATATGCTGATCCAAAAGATCAGAATAACCATTTGTTGATTGTATATGAAAGAATTTTGGAACTTGATCCTGATGCGCATGATGCGCATGAAAAATATATCCATTTGATCCTGAAACATCAAAAAGTGAAAGACTTCCAGCGAAAAATTGCTTATGAAAAAGATATTCTCAGTCACGAGTTAAATGCATATCTATTGACAGAAGCAACGAACAAAGTAAAACAAATTCAAAATCGGATATTGTTCTCCCAGATATACCTGAAAGCATTGGATGCGCTCTTGTCCGGGCAGAGCCAGAATGCCAGTGATTTATTTCTGCGTGTGTATTATATGGATGAAAAATGTAAGGATGCAAGACGATTTTTGTATTTATCCAGGCACTATTCTGATGAAATTGAAAGCACCATCAAAGCATCTTTAGTCAGAAAAAAACTTCCTGAAAAGGTATCATCTGAAGAACTGACGGAGAATACAGTGGAAATTGAACAATTACCAGAGAAATCCAATCATAAAAGTAATTTTTTATTGTGGATTTTTTTATTAATTTTGATTGTAGTCGCCATATACGTCATGATGGATGGAACACTGAAATGAAAAATGAGAAGCGACAAACAGGCAAACGAAGATGGGTTTTCGGAATTATCGCAATTTCAATCATGACCGGGCTGGCATATTACTATTGGTATCAGGATAATCACGATAATTTTTTTACGCGAGATTCTGGATTCAAATTTGAAAACCGGTCAATGCAATCAGAGAAACACTGTCAAACCAGCTTGAACTGGCATAAAGATGCAAAACAATTGTATCATCTGGATATTGTTAAAATTGATCAGACCTATCCATCAGCTTTAGAAGGTCAGTTCGGTGATAAGGACAATTATGCCTTGCAAATGCATATGGAAATCAGTTGTACGCTAAATTTTCGGATATTTGATAAAAATTCATCGAAAGATATCATTTATATAGGGTGTCAATTATCCAATGTCAATGTACGAGCGGGAGATTCCCCGGATTCACTTTCACGTGATGAAAAACTTGAGACGCTGTTTCGTCCCTTTTTTTTGGTTGCCATGCATGTTAGTGGCTTGCCCGAACAATTCTTTTTTCCGCCACACCTTAATACCCAGAGTCGGACATCATTATCTGAAATTATTTTTGCAATTCAAACAGTGACTCCAACCAATAAACGAGCCCACTTGAAAAAATGGCGGACACAGGAACAACATGCCTTTGGAAGATTTAAAGTTGAATATATGCTTGAACCTCATTCTTGCAGGGCGTTGATTAAACAAAATATTCGGTGTACTGTTTTAAATGAATTGGATCACGCCATACTTAAAGCAGATCAGTTCCAATTTCGAGGGATTATAGAACATTCCAATCATCAAATATCAATTTCAGGAGATGATGCTTCGTGGATTGAGTCTTATGCGGGTGAAGAAACATTTGCCATATTTGTTTCCCAACATGCCGCATGGTATAGACGTCAAACGAAAATATTGTTAACTCCTGATCGCAATCAGCTTGATTCTGATCTATTTATCTGGGAAACAGATATGCTTGTTAAAGATCTCATCAATTCGTTTTCTGGGAATGAACAAGAGAATAACAATCAATTTTACAATAATGAAGAAACTAAAATTTCTGAACGAATGGCCTTATCCAGTCAACTGGAAATGTTTCAAAAAGATATCCTTGAAAATGCATCACAGGATGTGATATTGGATCATATTCAAGGTTTAGAAAAATTTCTGACAAAATATCCAGAAGAAGCGGGGTTTATTCCTGACCTGATAAAGAATCTCAATATTCAGGGACAAACTGTCGAGAGAATTATTTTAATTTTGGAAATGATCGGTCATGAAGAGGCTCAAGGCGCAATCAGTGATATTTTTCTGGATTACAATCAGGCACCGGATATCAGATTAAAAGCAATTTTAGCTGCTGGTGGAATCGAATCACCAAAACCCATATTGATTGATAGGCTATTTCAATTAATCTCTCATGAACAAGATCGCGCAGATTTCCAGGAAATGAATCGTTCTGATGATGCCATACTATCTCTGGGACTCCTGAATCAGACATTGTATAAGGCCAAAAATTCCGTTTCAGCAAACTTTATTCACAATCGGCTGATCGGAATGTTGCAACATTATTCAGATGAACGTCACATGATTGCTTGTATGAAAGCTCTGGGGGATGCGAAAATGCCGGAAGGCGCAGAATATTTGTTGCCGTTCATTAATTCAGAGGATTCCTTTATTCGAAGAACAGCAATTCAGGCGATTGGCAAGCTGGATGCGAGTTCCGACGATACCGACAATTTGTCGGAAAATGGGATGGAATTAAAACCAGAAATTGAAATTGCATCATCAGACGCTTTGACTGCAAATGTTTCTGCAAAATTACTCAATCAGTATTATCAGGAAAATGATCACAGAATTCGGCAAGACATTATCCAGGCAGTCATCAATAGAAAAGAATATGGTGTTGTAAATATATTGGATGATATTTTGCATGAAGAAACAGATGAAAAAATTATTGATATGATTCAGTCTTATTTAGAGTCGTATTTGCAATTAAATTAAAGGATGAAATATAAATAAAAAAAATAGGAAGAATAATGTTTAACAATCGCATAATCAAATTAATATTATTAGGGATAATTATTTTTTTTCTGCCCTCGCAACTGGTATACGCAGACATTCATGCTGCATTACTTGGCGACGCACCTTTAAAAATAAAAGACTTCTATACGCGTCTTGCGCCAGAATCTGAACATGCAGTGATTGTCAAAAGTATCGTCTATAAATTAAAAACTCATCATTATGAAAAAGTCAAACTGAATGATAAATTATCAGAAATGATTTATGATACATATTTGTCAGATTTAGATCCATCGCGCCTGTATTTTTTACAATCTGATATTGATACATTTGTGCCTTATCGTAAACGAATTGATGATTTTATGAAACAATCAGATCTTCTTCTTGCATATCAGATTTTTAATCAATATCAACAGCGGGTCATTGAGAGGATGATTTTTACGCTGAACTATATTAATAACGATGCCCAAAAAGCTGATTTTTCAAAGGATGAATTTTTTGAGACAGATCGAGAGGACGCTTCCTGGCCGCAAACGATCAAACAACAAGATGAATTATGGCGGAAACGTCTGAAAAATGAGATGCTGAATTTGCTTCTGTCTGGTAAAAAAATGAAGGATATTATTCCATTACTTCAAAAAAGGTATCGAAGTCAATTGAATCGTGCCAGTCAGACAAACAGTGAGGATGCATTTCGTATCTACATGAATGCCATGACACAGGTCTACGATCCACATACACAATATTTTTCTCCCAGCGCATCAGAAAATTTCAATATTCAAATGAGTCTTTCCCTTGAAGGTATTGGTGCTGTACTTCAACGAGAAAATGAATTTACAAAGGTTTTGCGCCTTGTTCCAGCTGGTCCAGCTGATAAAGCCGGTGAACTTCAACCCGGAGATCGTATTGTGGGCGTTGGCCAGGGAAGTGAGGATGATATTGTCGATGTTATCGGTTGGCGTTTGGATGAAGTTGTGCATTTGATTCGTGGTCCAAAAGGGACTGTCGTGTATTTGAGAATTATTCCCGCAAATGCTGCTGATGACCAGACAACAAGTGTTATCAAAATTACACGTGACAAAGTTAAGCTTGAGGAACAGGCTGCGCATAAAAAAGTGGTGCCAATCACGCGAAATAAAAAAACATATAACATTGGTGTTATTGATATCCCTACTTTTTATCTGGATTTTAAAGCATATCATGGCGGGGAATCAGACTATAAAAGTACATCCAGAGATGTCAATCGTTTGATCAATGAGCTTGATAAAGAAAATATTTCCGGCCTCATAATAGATCTTAGAGATAATGGCGGCGGCGCCTTACAGGAAGCCAATGCGTTAACCGGTCATTTTATCAGAAAAGGACCTATTGTGCAGGTTCGGGAAAGTAATGGACGGGTGACACGTTATTATGACCGACATTCAGATATTGTTTACGATGGCCCCTTATTGGTCATGATGAATCGGATGAGCGCTTCTGCATCAGAAATTTTCTCAGGCGCCATTCAAGACTATCATCGCGGCGTGATCGTTGGAACCCAAAGCTTTGGTAAGGGGACAGTGCAATCTCTGCTAGATTTACAACAAGGGCAATTAAAAATTACCCATGCCAAATTTTATCGAATTTCTGGAAAAAGTACACAATATCAGGGGATTATTCCTGATATTTCATTTCCGCCAATCTACAATCCAGAAAAAATTGGAGAAAGTACACTTCCTTATGCAATGAAATGTGATACAATTACACCTGCGGATTATTTAACATACCAGATTAAACCACAAATGATTGAAACATTAAAAAATAATCACGAAACACGTATTAAAGACAATGTCGAATTTGAATATTTAAAAGCCAATCTGAAATTCAGGGAAAAGCAACAGGAAAAAACGCGTATTTCCTTGTGCGAAACGACCCGAAAAAATGAGCGGGATGCCATTGATCAATGGAAGCTCACATGGGAAAATAAAAAAAGAGCCGCAAAAGGACTGAAACCCTTAAAAAAATTGGAATCCAGTAATGATGACGATACAGATGCATCAGATAAGGAAGAAGAAGAAAATGATGAAGATAATGACGAAATTGACCCAATTTTGATGGAAAGTAGTCAGATATTAGTGGACTACATTCAGATAATTGAAAAAACAATCGCCAAAAAACAGTAATTGCTTTATGCGTCTGCTACATCAATATATTCTAACAGAAACAATCAAATCATTTCTGCTGGTCTTGATTGCAATCAGTATGATTTTTTTACTCATTGATTTTATTGAAAGAATCGATAATTTTTTAGAGACTGACCTGCCTTTTTCCAGATTTATTGAATACATTTTGCTAAAAATACCATTTATATTCAGTCAGATTCTGTTCATTTGTGTGTTATTGGCTGTATTGATTACATTTGGCTTGATGATTAAAAATAATGAAATAATGACCATAAAAGGTAGTGGGATTAGTATATACTATCTTATACAACCTGTTATTATATTTGGCGTTGTTGCTACAATCATTATGTTTATACTTACTGAACTTGTTATTCCTTTAACAGTAGAAAAGGCTAACCATATCTGGTATAAAGAAATCAAACATCAAAAAGGCCACACCTCACGTGAAAAAAATATTTGGATTCGTGGTGATGGGCTTATTGCCAATATCGCTTTTTTTCATCCGGGCAAACAAACTGCACATGGCATTACACTGTATTTTTTTAACAATCATTTTAAATTGATCAAAAGAATTGATGCCAGAAATGGTTATTATGAAAATGATCAATGGATTTTTGAAGCACCTGTTTATCAATTTTTGGAAGTAACTGGTGAAACCAAAAAAGTAACATATCCAGATCATCTTTCAATATCAGTACCTTTTAAGCCATCAGATTTGGTGCGGGTTTCAAAAAAATCTGAAGAAATGAATTATAAAGAGCTAAAAGCCTATATTAAAAAGCTAAGAAATGAGGGCTATGATGCGACCATCTATCAGGTCGATTTGTATGCCAAAACCGCTTTTCCATTTATTTGTCTGATCATGAGTATTATTGCTTCTGGTACGGCATTGAAACAATCTAAGATTAGTGGACTTGCCCAACCCATTGTTTTTGGTATTGTTGCAGCATTTTTTTACTGGATGATGAACAGCATCAGTCTTTCTTTGGGACATGCCGGACAACTGCCAGCGTTCTTAGCTGCATGGAGTACAAATATTGTATTTGGATGTTTTGGTTTGCTGTCACTATTGAAAGCCGAAGGCGTTCATTAACGCAGAAAATTTTATTCATTATCCTTTCCTTTTGTATTGATCTATTACAAAACGTTTTTTTTACCATTGGAAATTAATATTTCAATGTATGCAGGCTTTTTTTTAATGATCAAAAATGGGTAAAGATTAAAAAATATTTGCAAAAAATTTTTATTTCAGGTATGATTATAACCATTACTTTACTTAATTTTTAAGTTTTTATAACAATATACCGGCTGTTCATTCCCTTGTAACTTCAGAAAAGGTGGCTCATGCCGCTTCTTCATCAGTTCAGTCGGAAGGCGTCGGCAGAGCCTGGGAACGCGCTGTGGCAGCTTGCCATAACAACTTGAACATTCGTGTATAATAATTTAAAATCTGTGATGTAAGTTTACATGTAAACTGTAAGATGTTTTTACAGTTTATGCATTCAAATGAAAGAAATAATATCGTATATCAAAAGCGGTAAGACCAATTAAATTAGAGAAATATCAGATGATTAGCATATATTTAGTGAACAGGTACCGCGATAGTGAGTCGCTGGATTACAAATTGCATTATTTCAATTGATATTGATACGCATATATTTTTTTATTGATTTATTATAAATATTTAACTAATTAATTGTTTTTGACGAATTGAATAGTTATCGAAAAAAATACAAATGTTAATTACCAATTGGAATTGATTATGAAATCTGGTGAATCAAATAATTTGAGATAATAATGAATAAACTCATATGGTTGACGTGGTTGTCAATCATATGGGTTTTTTTTGTTTATAGAGGTGGTAAACCTATATTTTTAATAAATTAAAAACGTTATACGAAAAATAGACCAATATTACCCTAAAATCAAAGGAGTTGACAAATGAAACCGAAACGAACACGATCAAAAAGTTTCTATCAGTGGATCGTCCTGTTTATGTTGATTATAACAGGATTTTTTCCATTGATTGCTAAATCGTCTGCCAAAGCGCAGATTCAGCCCTTAAATGAATCTATCGATTCTTTACAAATTTCCGCAATCAATGAAGCAAAACGACTGTTGCTTATATCATCAGATATTGATAATCCGCTGACAGATATGGATGAGTCTATATTGTTACGTCAGGCAGCCTCAGTGGATACGATTGCAGTGGTGTATGATTATCAAACAGTTTCTTTGGATAATTTGCAGAAGTTGATTGAAAGATTAATTGTTCAAAATCATATCAAATCTTTTGAAAGTATTGCTTTTGCGACGCATGGTAATGATGATGGGTTCTGTTTAACTCGGTCGGGGTGTGTCTCTCAACAATCCATGAATTCTCCTTTGTTTTTCGATTTTTGGTCAAATATTTCAAAATATACCTATCAACGTGTTGATTTATTGGGATGCTATTTGGGAAAAAATGAGGTACTGCTATCTAAGTTAGCGCAACACACGCAA
>Ga0272440_1000131_pt1 | contig 61233 bp, 48 predicted proteins | sample SSMMMBAug17_FD_192440 | JGI IMG/M metagenome (GOLD analysis project Ga0272440, IMG submission 192440) | Marine sediment archaeal communities from Little Sippewissett salt marsh, Falmouth, MA, United States - SSM-MMB-Aug17 | ecosystem: Environmental > Aquatic > Marine > Wetlands > Sediment ... | reverse complement strand
CCTGTAAATATCTGGTTTAATTGGTCAAAAAATGGCCAGTACGATAGACTTGGCTATCGAAAATCTGTTTTTGATATTTGGAAAAAAATTTATTTTGGACAAGCTTCACTTTCAGTGTGAAATAAAGCTCTTTTTTAATCATTAATGAAAAGGATTCATGATGTGAAAGCATTTATGAAAATATGTAAAGAATTCGCACATCAACTTCTCTACTTGTTTTTAGTTGTATTATTATCGAAATTTCAACCCATTATTTTTGAAATAACCTGCAGCGCATCTATGGGAACTATGACAGTAAAAGCTGTAAATGTAGAATTAATTAGCAGTTCAGAAAATATAAAAATTTCAAAGACAACAATTAATTCAATGGCTAGCCAGGAAAGAAGCATAACTATTCATGATGTTTCAGGAACAATGATGGTAAATGGATTTTCTAATGTATTGACATCAACCACATTAAATTCTAATCATAATGGTTTAATTCTTGTATCTAATACAATCACATTGACGTTACCGGACCCATCTACTGTTATGGGAATAATGTATACAATAAAAAAAATAAGTTCATTAGCAAAAACCGTTTCAATTTCAGGAATTGTAGACGGTGAAGTCAATCCTCAACTCTTAGAGCAGAATTCATACATAACCATAATAAGTAATGGAAACGCATGGTATAAGGTTGCTGAATCTAACACAACAGCCACTTCGGCTGAAAATCAAATCTATATAGGAAATACATTGGGAATGACATTTCGATACATACCTGCTGGTACTTTTGTTATGGGCAGCCCATCTGATGAACTCGGTCGTAACAGTGATGAAACACAATATACTGTCACTTTATCGGAACCTTATTATATTCAAACAACAGAAGTTACCCAGGGGCAATGGAAAACTGTTATGGGAAATAATCCTTCAAGCTTTGGCAGTTGTGGATTGAGTTGTCCGGTTGAATACATATCTTGGGATGACACCAAAACGTTTATAGCAACACTTAATGCAATGGGAGAAGGTGCTTATACCTTACCAACAGAAGCGCAATGGGAATATGCAGCAAGGGCTGGAAGTGACAAGGCATTTGCAAATGGAGGTATTTCTGATATTATCACAGACACAAATCTGGATCGAATGGCCTGGTACGCCAACAACTCAAATTCAACATCGCATGCAATAGCTCAAAAACAAGCCAATGCCTGGGGGTTATTTGACATGCATGGCAATGTTTGGGAATGGTGTGGTAACTGGTACGGAACCTATCCAACAACTTCAGTCGCTAATCCGATTGGCCCATTAACTGGATCAGAAAAGGCACTTCGTGGTGGTGGCTGGAACTACAACTCGGGGTACTGCAGATCTGCTAAACGTAGCAAAATCGGCACCGACTACCGACATGCAGATATTGGCCTACGCCTTTTAAAAATAATAAACCCATGATTCAGTGTGTAAGTTTAAGTTATAGTGTATAGACATTATTTTATTAATCATGAAAAAATATTGTTATTATTATGAAGAGTTATACAATAATCATAGCTTCTCGTACCGGTTCAAAACGACTACCAGGCAAGGCATTACTCCCCCTGAATGGTATTCCAATGTTACAATTCTTAATTAAAAGATTAAAATCATCAAAAAGAGTTAACAATTTAATACTGGCAACAACAAAGTTAAGTCCAGATGATGAACTTGAAAAAATTGCAACAAATGAAAATATTAATATTTACCGAGGAAGCGAAAATGATGTTGTGAAACGATTTGTTGAAGCTGCTCGATCTGATCTATCAGAATATATAGTTAGAGTAACAGCAGATTGTCCGTTTGTTGATGGTGCTACGCTGGATTATTGTATTGATCAATGTGAGAAATTCAAAACATTCGATTTAGCCACGACGAAGACAAAATTTCCAGTTGGGATTGATTTTGAAATTTATAAAAAGTCAACAATGGCGGATCTCCATACGCAGCAATTGACTGAAAAAGAACGTGAGCATTTGACCCTTCCAATATATCATCGAGACAATACGTATTGTGTTGAATACTTAAAACCTTTGCCTTCATGGTCAATTCAGTCAAATTTGTTCACTGTTGATACACCAGAAGATTACTTGTTTGCGAAAGAGATTGTCAATCATTTTGGAGATAATTATTTTTCTGTAAAATCCTTGTTAGCATTTTCCCAAGCAAATTGTTGATGCTATCCTTATTGTTTTTTACTATATTCTACCCAAAAAAAGATAAATACGAACTTATCTATTCAATTCATATTTAACATTTCTAAAAATAAAGTGAGCCCATAATGAAAAAAGCAATCATTGTATTATACGAACTTGGTTGGAGTGAAGTAGACTGGATCATTCCAATTATATTCAAGATTAAACAAATTAGACCAGATTTAAACATAATATCGATTTTTTCATTGACATGGATAAGAGTGAATAGAAATAGAAAAGAAAACACAACGCTACAAAAAGAACTTCAAAGTATATCAGATCATATTATATATTCCAATAATTATAATCCAATCCATGATAACTTTCAAGCACTCAAAAATTTTCATATCACTGGGATCATTAAAATTGATTTAGACACAGAGTTATCAAATGCTGCCTCAAAAGCTTTTCCAAACGCAAAAGTAATTACCCATGGTGGAGGATTGACAGTCTATGTTCCACAACGTATTAATCATCCTAGAAGTTTTAATATTTGGCAAAAATCCACATGTGTTCACGATGTCAGATTGGTCGATTCAATTTTTGGTATAGAAACACGGTTTCGATATGCAAGCAATGAAAAAGTTTGTGGTGTGGGGTATCCACGCCTTGATCAATGGTGGGTTGATCGATTACTATCCATTGAATCTATGAAAGATAGTATGGAATATTCAATTGCCAGTTCTGGCAAACGCATTTTTTCATTGTTTACCAGATCTCTGAGCATCAATTTTCCACCTGAACACTATGCATATGTTTATAGATCCGTTGCTGAAGTTATTTTAAGTGACAAAAATAATTTCCTGATTATCAAGCCGCATCCATTATATGAAAATATATTATTTATTCAAAAACTATTTGAAAATTTTGACAAAAATCAATGGATGATCTCATCATTACAGGCCATCCAAATTGCCAGTTTATCTCAACTGATGATAACTGTCATGTCCGGTTGTGTATTTGACGGTTTGGCTGTTAACAAACCAGTTATCGAATTTAATCCAACGATACAACCCACTCAAAGCATGTGTGTTGATCAACATGGCCGATATCAATCACGCTTCAGTGTGATTGATCTGGCAGTACTTGTTCGTAATAAAGAAGAACTGATTAATGCGATAGATTCATTTTTCAATCCATCAAAATCTAAAGATGTTTGGATAAAACAACAAAAAGCGTTTCGAAATCTATGCCCGGTAGGCGATAACGCTTCTGAAAGAGCTGCGAAAGTTATTCTGAACCTTTCTGAACCCGAATCTATGGTAGATAAAAATTTGCCGCCCATTCAAATGGTATGGAGTCCTGTAAATAATGAAAAACAGTTATTTTTATTAGACAACGATTCACCTTCCTTGTATCTTCAAATAAAAAATATTTTCTCAATTGCGATGCCCATTAATTCAATTTTGATGAAAGAAATTGCACAGTTTTTTCATTCAGAAATTTTTGTTGCGACAGGTAGGTTCAGGGAGCATTTAGCGATATTGGCATCCAAATATTTTAACAAAGTCCATTGTATTGAAGTGGCAGCAGATTTATATCAAGCGGTATCCATGCAGGAAATACAACAATGTCAAAATATTAATATATATACCTCTGCAAATGTGCTAAAATCTCTTTTATCAAAACATGATGGCAATATTGTATTTTGGCTGGAAACCAATGAAACATCACTGATAACAAATAAAAGCCAGACAAATTTTCCCATTATTGAAGAACTAAAAATCATATTAGAATCCAATATTAAAAATCCCATTATCTTAATCAATAATTTACGCTATTTTCAACCGATTGTAACCACGCATATTGAAGCCAATGGTAATAAGGAAAGAAAATACCCTGAACTTCAAGAGGCAATTGATATTATCATGCAATTAAAAAATGATTACAAATGTGCTGTGTTGGGAGATATTCTTATTGCTTATCCTTCCGAATATACTGTCACAATATCTCAAGCTGTTTATGCATGCACAGTGAGTCGAATTTTTAATGGTCAGAATATTCCATTTAAACACGTGCAGGATGCTGAAGAATATATATCCACCTCATTGCCTGAATCTGAAAAAGTGGTATTAAGAAATTTGTATCAACGGTATGATTCATTTGAAGAACCCGGTGTTGGCGGACATTATCATTATTGGAAAGCATTGATTTTGTTTGGAGAAAAATGCTATCATGAAGCAAATCATCATTTTCTGGAAGCATTAAACAGGGGATGTAATCATTGGAGAGTGGGGTTGAAATACGCACAATCAGCCTTAAAAACGGGTGATCTGATTTCTTCAAAAAAAATGTTGGAACAAATTATAAAAATCGAACCGAATTGCAACCATGCATTCAAACTCTTAAATGAAATAAATCAAAGTGTTAATAATTCTTAGTGAAAGCAATCGTTACTTATGATCGCCAATAAAAAAATACCCTATGGACGTCAATTAATTGATGATCATGATATTGATGCTGTTAATACTGTTCTAAGATCTGACTGGCTAACTACCGGACCAAAGATATCTGAGTTTGAACAGGCTGTCGCTGATTTTTCAAATGTATCGTATGGAGTAGCAGTTTCCAGTGGAACCGCTGCCTTACATTGCGCCATGTTTGCAATAAAAATTGAGAGTGAAGATGAAGTCATTACCTCACCCATGACATTTGCAGCCACTGCAAATGCGATTATATATCAAGGTGGAAAGCCAGTGTTTGCAGATGTACTTTCTGATACCCTCCTCATTGATCCTGAAAAAGTCGAAGAGAAGATAACAGATAGAACAAAGGCGATCATTTCGGTAGATTATGCTGGACAGCCATGTAATTACGATAGATTAAGAAATATTGCCGATCGTTATAATTTATACCTGATTAGTGATTCCTGTCACGCCCTTGGGGCTAAGTATAGAAACTTTTATGTTGGAAAACTTGCAGATCTGACTGTTTACAGCTTTCATCCTGTGAAACACATTTGTACTGGTGAAGGTGGGATGATTGTTACTGATAATCCCAAATTCGCATCCAGGATGCGCCAATTTAGAAATCATGGTATAAGTTTAGAACATCATGAACGACAATCATGGTATTATGAAATGACGGATATGGGCTATAATTACAGGATAACTGATTTTCAATGTGCTTTGGGAATTACCCAACTAAAAAAATTACCTGATTGGTTAAAACGTCGTAACGACATCGCAAAAAAATATGACGAAGCATTTAAACCGGTTTCTGATATTCATCCATTAAAAAAATGCGCGTACAATTACCATGCATATCATTTGTATGTTGTTGTTTTGAAAGATTCACGCAAACGAAAAATAATTTTTGAATATTTAAGGAATCAAGGGATTGGTGTAAATGTACATTATATTCCTGTTCATCTCCACCCGTATTATCAGAACAAATATTGTACATCGGTTGGATTATGTCCGATAGCAGAAGATTCTTACAAACGTATTCTTTCTTTGCCCATTTTTCCTGAAATGAATGAATGTGATATAAATACTGTTATATATCATGTTAAAAAATCTTTGACTGAGCAATAATGAAAGAGTGTTTTATGTCAAATAATCATTGGGAGCATATCTATCAAAATGGTGAACATATAAATTTAGCACCTTACACAGAAATATTTAGCTTTATTTCTAGAAATATTGGAAAAGATGCAAATAAATTGAAAATTCTTGAGGTCGGTTGTGGCGTTGGAAACAATTTAATTTTTGCAAAATGGGCGTTTAATTTTGATATTTATGGGATTGATCAATCTGAAAAAGCAATCAAAATAGCCCAATCAATTTTTAATGCGAAACAATTGGAATACATTTATCTCAAATCCGGCAACATCTTACAGCTAGAATTTGAAAATAACTTTTTTGATGTTGTGGTTGATCGGTCCGCTTTGCAGCATAATACAATAAAAGATATATCGCAAATAACTTCAGAGATATGGCGTGTTTTAAAAGTGAATGGTTTATTTTATTCGTGCGTCACTTCCGACATCCATCCAATAATTGATCTAAAACACAATGATGGTATTAATGATTTTTATGAGAATAAAATTGGTGATTGGCATCTTTTTACAAAAAGTGAAATTTTAAACCTGAATCCGTGGCATAGAACTTGCCCTGTACTGAAATCATTAGGTATTTTGAATTCTAAGCATCAATTTTGGGTGCAAGTGAAAAAACGATATTTCTAATAATTTCAATGCATATCAAAAACTGTGCCACGGATTCAGGTATATTTCAAAAATTTACAATTCTAAAATGGTATCATAAAATTCGATATGATCTACCTGAAAACACAATTAAAGAAGGGTGCTATCATCTGGAGATGAAAAAAAATTAACATGAGAATTCCGTTGATAAAACCATGCATAACTGGAGAAGATCATCAATGCATGGTTCATGCTGTAAATGATGAAGCATATTCTGATGGAAAAAATACCAGAGTTTTTGAACAAAAAATATCATCATTTTTATCAATCAAAGGTGCTATTGCAACAAATTCATGTACATCCTCAATTATTCTTGCGTTGAGTGCATTGGGAGTCAAACGCCATGATGAAGTCGTTATTCCAACATACACATGTATTTCTATCCTGCATGCAGTATCCCAATTTGGAGCAATTCCCAAATTAGCTGATATAGAAATAAATACAAACACAATGAATTATAACGTTTGCGCGAATTCCATTGAAAAAATATTGTCATCAAAAACAAAGGTAATAATTGTTCCACACATGTTTGGTGTTTCAGCGCAATTAGAACAGATTCTTGCTTTTAATATTCCTGTCATTGAAGATATTACATTATCATTTGGTGCAAAATATAAAAACAACCCACTTGGAACATGGGGATCTGCGTGTGTATCTTCATTTCATTTGTCCAAATTACTGCCATGTGGTGAAGGCGGTATGTTTGGTTCGACCAAACTCAAGATCTTGGACAGGGCACGTTATTTAAATTCATGGGAACAAGAACAAGTTGGCATGAGGACTGGAAAAATTCAACTTCGACAATATGAAACAAGATATAATTATCATTTGAGTGGAATTTTGGCCTCACTGGGAATTTCCCAATTAAAGAAAATGAACAAATTTACTGAACAACGCAGAAAAATTGCAAACATTTATACAAATGAATTAAAGCATTTAGAAGTCCTAAAGCTTCCCAATATCGAAGAAAACACAGAAAATATTTACCAAAGATATTTGGTAAATATTGACGAACATTTTAATATTATAGAAATACTGAATCAGTTTCATGAATATGGCATTGAAGTCGGTAGAGGTGTTTATCCACCTTTACATCACGTACTTGGTTTGAATTGCAGGTCTTTCTCAAATACAGAAAAAGCAGTAAAATCTGTCTTATCGCTTCCTGTCTATCCTTCTTTGAACGAAAACGATCTTAACTATATTATTGATTCATGCAAAAAAATTTTTTCAAGGCATTAAAGAATGAATATTATTGCAATCATTCAAGCAAGAACAGGGTCAGAAAGGCTAAAAGGTAAAGTCTTAAAGAAGCTTGGTAATCATAATCTTTTATATTATGTCATCACCAGATGTAAAAAAAGTAATTTACTACAAGATGTTATTGTTGCAACATCTTCAAAAAAAGAGGATGATGCAATTGAAGATTTCGCGCTATCTATGGGCGTGAACGTTTTTCGAGGAAGTGAAAAGGATGTTTTACAAAGATATGTTGACGCAGCAAAACAATATCATGCGGATCCCATTGTACGAATTACAGCTGATTGCCCCTTAATTGATCCGAAAATCATTGATGACTTGATTAATCTATATATAAAGGATCCTTCTGACTATACATTTATTGAGGGCTATCCCATAGGATCTGGATGTGCGGAAATAATGTCATATTCATCACTTGTTCACGCTTTAACAGACACAACCCCCAATGATACATACTACCGCGAACATGTGATGACGTATCTCACCGATCATCCCGAAATATTTAAGGTAAATATCGATAAAGCACCTGAAATCTATTCCAAAAAAAAATATCGACTTTGTGTGGATGAACAAGCTGATCTTGAATTAGTGAGAATTATCTGTGATCATTTCTTGCCCGATGCGTATTTTAGTTTGTCTGACATTGTTTCTTTTTTAGAAGCACACAGTGGTTTGGAAAATATTAACAAACATGTTAAACAGAAATATTACGAACCTGTAAACAAAGTAAAGTATTAAACAATGAAAAATTCTAAAATTATATTGGTCATTAATAAGTTGGAACGTGAAAAACGGTCAATGGAAATGATAAAAAATAAATTAATTTACCTGAATAATAATGTTGAAGTTAAAATTATTCATTCTTTGGACAAACAGTTTTTTCCGACATTAATCACATTTAAGCCAGATATTGTTGTCACATTCCCATTTACTGCTGTTATGACTTCAACAAGATACTATATACTGAAATATTTATTAAATTTTCATTTAGTTGTTTTAAGAACTGAAGGACTCATTTTAATTTGTGATGAATTTCACTTGAATTTAATGACTGGAAAAGAACAGTATGGAAACAATATTGTAGATTATGAAATTTTTTGGGGTGCTGAATCGGCAAAAATTATTGGAAACATCTTGTTGCAACAGAATAAATTATCCCATAAAAATCGGATTAAATACTTTGGCGCACCATCATTTGAGAATTTTAATGTTCCTGATACGCTTCCTGATGATATCCAAAGCAAGCTAAGGCTTTTTGAGAAAGAAAAAACATTGCTGATTGCGACTGGCTTTCATTATGCAGAATATAGTGAAGCGGATATTATAAATGCTGGAGATTTAGTAGAGAAGAATAGTCAAAATTTTATAAATGAATATGTCAACTGGCTCTCTTTTTTAGATAAATGTAAGTTATTTCGATATATGTGGATAAATATTATTGATTTATGTGCAAAACAGAATCCTGATATGGCTTTTGTGATAAAAAATCATCCCCTGGAAATAAATGTAATAAAAGTTAAAAATCGACCGGATCCTTATGCGTGCTTAAAAAAGCATAATAATGTTATATTAATCAATAGGCCTTTACCCGTAAAAGATATTATTCAAAAATGTGGTGTACTATTTCATTATGGTTCAACAACGATGCTAGAAGCATATTTAAATGGCGTCCCTTCTGTTTATGTTGAATCCAAGGATATTAGAAAAGTTGATGGTTCAATTAATCCATTTGGTGTAATGGATATACCATCAACCATCTCAATTGATATTTTGCAATTGCCAGACTTTATTAATTCATTGATGAATCGTCCTGTCCATTTTGAAGAATCAGAAAAAATTGACACATTTCTTGAAAGGCAGGTTTGCTTCTCAAAAAATGTTCCGTATAGGCCTACTGAATCAATCGCAACTTTTTTATTAAGCATCAATCAACAGCCTCAAAAGATCTTACATACAGATCAATATTTACTTCACGCACTAGAAATGTTTGGTTATGACAGTTTAATTCAATATCTGCTAAAAATGAGTTACGCTTGTATTCTTTCAAGTGAATATAATAAAGCTTTGTATGAATTTTTATATTATTTGGAAATGATTTTACTCATAAAGCAGAAAATTGTTCAAAATTATTATTATTATGTTTCAATCTGTTTTTTTTATTCAAATAAGCTGGATAAATCATTGGAAGCAATAAAACTGGAATTACAGTATTTTCCATATAATGATGAAGCCAAACAATACTACAGCATTTTGCAAAATAATATTGAACCAACCTAATTCAAAAGAGAGAAATGCATCAACAACTGTTTGACATTTTCTTTACATAAAATCAGAATTTTAAGAATCACATTGTTCTTCTTAACTAACTACATATTTCTGAAAATTCTGATTTTATAATGATACGGATTCGCTAAATAAATATTCAATTTATCTTCTAACTTATACGTACGTACCATTAATAAATGGACTATATTTATGAAAATCGCATTGTTAGATTTAAACCACACCACAATAGGAATTCATACAAACACAGTACCCTTCGGAATAGGATTGATCGCTAAATATGCCAGACAATTTTTTAATGATGAATATAAATTATTCAAAACCTCTGCCAGTCTACAGACCCTGCAAAAAAAATGGCATCCAGATGTAATAGGAATAACGCAATACATTTGGAATAGTGAATTAAATTTATATTATGCCAGAAAAATTAAAGAAATGAATTCAGGTTGTGTTGTTATTGCTGGAGGACCAAACTTATCTTACAATGAATTTGAAAAAAAAGCGTATTTAACTGTCAATAATTTTGTAGATATATGTGTTCCCTTTGATGGAGAAATTCCATTTACAAACATACTGAAAAGATTGAAAAACAAAGAATCCATTGACAAAATTAAAGAAGAACCTTCTCCAGGAACATATTCATTACATCCAGAAACACATGCGCTGATCGAATCCAGTTTGCCACCACCTCGTTTAGAAACACTGGATGTTTTTGGACAAATATATGCCCAGGGTTTTTTTGATCAGTTTTTGGATGATGGGTTTCACCCTTTTTTACAAACCCATAGAGGCTGCCCATTTACGTGTTCCTATTGTCATACAAGTCATTCTTACTACAATAAGATGTTATTTCAATCGGATACGCTTTTTCAAGATGAAATGGCTTATTTAGGGGATAGATTTAAAAATAAACATCAAATAATACTATATATTGCCAATACAAATTTTGGCCTTTTTGAGCAGGATGAATTAATTGCCCATGTAATCAGGAAAACACAAGAAAAGTACAATTGGCCAAAAATGATTGATATTGGAACTTGTAAAGATACAGATAAATTATTAAAAATCCTGTCTATACTGAGATATAAAATTAAACCTGCCATATCGCTTCAAACACTGACCCCAAACGTATTAAAAAATATTAAGCGTTACAATGTAACCATTGATGAATTTTCTCAATTCCAAAAAACGATTATGGAAAAATATGGAGAGAAATCAGCCACTGAACTTATTATGTCTTTACCCGAAGAAACCAGGGAAAGTTTTATCAATACGATTTCTAAAGTGATTGATATTGGCGTACAGGATATTGTTATATACACACTGATGTCACTGAAAGGGACGCCCATTTACGATAAAAAATTCAAAAATAAATATAAACAAATCATTTGCTATCGGATAGTTCCCAGACAATTTTCAGAGATTGAGGGTGAAAAAATATTTGAAATTGAAGAAGTTGTTGTCAGTACGAATACCATGTCATTTGACGACTATTTATATATCCGGGGAATTGCCTTGATTATTTCCTGTTTTTCTTCTGAAGAGCTGTTTCCAGTTCGAAAATTTATTCTTGAAAACCAGATGAAATTATCTCAATGGTTTATAAATATTCATAACTGTATTGCAGAAAACAAAAAATTGTTTATTTGTTATAATCAATTTTTGGAAGAGACCAAAAAGGAATTATTCGATAATCGGAAATCCATTATTTCATTTTTTAGTCAATCTCATAATTATGAAAAATTATGCAATGGCACTCTGGGTGACAATTTAATAAGAAAATATAAAACGATTTTGTTAAGGAAAAATTATATTGATTGCCTGAATCTGGCCGTCCAAACTTTGAAAACAGTTTCGGAAAATCAACATTCATTTGATATAGATGATATTAAAATTGTTTGTAAAGACTTGATGAACTATTTATCTACAAGAGATATGGATAAAATCTTTGAAAATGGATATAAAACAAAAAATTGTCAAATGAATTTACAATTTGATATCCCATCATGGCTGAATTCAAAAAATATGAAACTCAATTGTTTTAAGAAATTCAAAACGTTTAAATTTGACGTATCCGATTACATGAAACAAAGACTGGAAAGTTACGTGCAAATGAATAGAAATAAAGAATTATCTATTCAGATGTTATATCGAGATGGACATATTAAAGATTTTTGGCCGCGATGGGTTGAAGTATAAAAAATAATGTATAATTATTTCCAATCATTGTGTAATTAGTTTGAACAACCATTTAAATATATTATTTAGAGTAGATGTCAGTAATAAAATTGGAATGGGACATCTGTCAAGATGTCGTTCTTTAATTATTTCCATTATAAATGATTTTCCCTTATGTAGAATCAATATCATTACAAATAATACGAAACTTGTGGATCGTTTTATTGGGGAATATGTTGAGTCCTTGTTTTTTGAGTCTTATAATGTCGCAGAAGCTCAGCAGATTATAGAATTAAAGCGTTTTGATATTGTATTCTTAGATACACCCAATCAAGCAAATGAAAATTTTGAATATAAAACAAAAATACTTGCAGTAATAGATGATAATGGAACGGGTGTATTGGGGCAGAATGTATTAATTCAGCCAAATATGGGAAAACCAGTTGCGCATAATTGTAATTATCATTATTGGTATGGATCTGAATATATCCTATTAAATCCTTCCTTTTCAAATTATTCTTCACGACAGCGTTTCATTAATGATCAAGTACAGAATATTTTGGTTTGTTTTGGTGGAAGTGATCCGGGGCATATCACACAAAAAATCCTCCCTGTTTTAAAGAATCTTAATAAACTTTTAAAAATTAATATTGTTTTAGGTCATTCATTTCAATACATTGATGACGTTTATTCTTTAGTGGAAAGGGATGAACGTTTTAATGTCAAAGTAGCTGTGTCTGACATGCCAAAAATGTTATGGGAAACTGATATTGCAATTATCAGTGGTGGTAGTTTACTATACGAAGCATGCGCTTTAGGTACACCATCGATTGTAATATCTCAAAATAATGACCAGCATGAAGAAGCACTGATTTTCGATAATAAACACGCAACAATAAATGCTGGCACAATACAAAATGTGAATCACAAGCTTCTCCATGAAAAGATTGAATATCTACTTAATAAATATTCTTTGCGTAAAAAGATTTCTGAGACGTCGCGAAAAATTGTAACTGGAAATGGGGCAAAACATATAATTTCCAGGCTGTTCAATCTTTTATCAACGGTATAAATATATTGAGATCACCTTATGACATCAGTAATATTGCAACCCACATATTTACCCTGGATTGGTTATTTTGATTTAATTGATCGCGCAGATTATTATGTTGTATTGGATAGCGTACAATTTGAAAAACAATCATGGCAGCAGCGGAATAAAATTAAAGTCGCTACTGGAGAATGGATATGGCTTACAGTCCCTGTTGTTCAAATTTTTCCGCAATTATTGAATCATACACAAATCTGTAATACGCATAACTGGCAAAAAAAGCATTGGAAAACAATTCAACAAGTTTATGCCAAAAGTACTTTTTGGAATGAATATGCCGCAGATTTTTATGAAATATATTCAACGGACTGGAATTTATTAGTAGATTTAAATATAAAAATAATTCAATGTATTATCAAAACGTTTGGAATGAATATTAAAATCATTCGATCATCTTCACTGGATCTTCCTGGCAAAAAAGTTGATTATTTAATTAATGTATGTAAATATTTAAATGTAGATACCTACATTTCACCGCAAGGCGCATCGACCTATATTGAAAAAAATAATATTTTTTTGGACGAAGGAATAAAACTCGTTTATCACAATTATCAACACCCTGTCTACAATCAACGTTTCAAAGATTTTATTCCATACATGTCATCTATTGACTTACTTTTTAATGAAGGTAAAAACAGTATGAATATAATCAGAACTGGACGTAACGAATAAAACATGAAAGATATTAAAATAATAAACCATACAATCGGATATGATCAGAGGCCATTCATTATTGCTGAAATGTCAGGCAATCACAACCAGTCTTTAGATACTGCCCTGAGAATCGTTGAGGAAGCTTCAAAAGCGGGATGTCATGCACTTAAAATTCAAACATATACTGCAGATACGATGACATTAGATATCAAAGACAACGATTTTGTCATTAATGAAAAAAATAGTTTGTGGAATGGCTGCTCCCTGTATGAACTCTATCAAAAAGCATCAACTCCTTGGGAGTGGCACGAACAAATTTTTAAACGTTGTAGTGAGCTGGGCATGATTGGTTTTTCAACGCCTTTTGATGAAACGGCTGTAGACTTCCTTGAATCGTTAAATGTGCCGTTGTATAAAGTGGCGTCATTTGAAAACACTGATTTACCATTAATAAAAAAAATTGCAAAAACAGGCAAACCAATGATCATCTCCACTGGAATGGCAACCTTGTCTGAAATTGATGAATCAGTCCAAACCGCAAGACAGTCTGGATGTAAGGATTTAATTTTATTGAAATGTACCAGCACTTATCCTTCACTGCCTGCTGACGCGAACTTATTCACAATTCCAAATATGATTGATAACTTTCGCACAATTATTGGGTTATCTGACCATTCTATGGGCATTGGAACTGCGATTGCCAGTGTCGCACTTGGTGCCAGGGTGATCGAAAAACATTTTACAATTCATAGAAATGATGGCGGCGTTGATGCAGATTTTTCAATGGAGCCGGAAGAAATGAAATCTCTTGTTGAAGAGTGTCTTCGTGCCTTTCAGTCATTGGGAAAAATTCAGTATGGCCTGACCCAAACTGAAAAATATAATAAGCACTTTAGAAGATCTTTATACGCTGTTAAAGACATTGAGGCGGGTGAAAAATTTTCGAATGATAATGTCAGACGCATTCGTCCTTCCTGTGGACTGGCTCCGAAATACTACGAATTTATACTGGGAAAAACAGCAAAAAATAAAATAATTTCAGGTAGACCAATACTGTGGGATGACTTGATATAAATGCCATCCTTCTGGTGAAACCAGAATTCTGATAAATACCATATAATGGAGAGAAAATGTTTAGAGATAAGACGATCTTGATAACTGGCGGCACAGGTTCTTTCGGGCAGAAATGCACAGAGATATTACTGCGTAACCATAAACCCAAAAAAGTGATTATTTTTAGTCGGGATGAATATAAGCAGTTTGAAATGTCAAAAGTTTATTCTCCAAAGCAATTCGCATGTATAAGGTATTTCCTTGGCGATATCAGAGATATTCAACGACTTCACAGAGCCTTTTCAGGTGTTGACTACATTATCCATGCTGCGGCATTAAAACAGATCCCTGCTACCGAATATAATCCTTTTGAGGCCATAAAAACAAATATACTGGGGGCTTCCAATTTAATAAATGCAGCCATAGACCAGGGCGTTAAAAAGGTAATTGCGCTAAGCACAGATAAAGCCGCAAATCCAATCAATCTGTATGGTGCAACAAAATTATGTTCTGACAAGCTGTTTATTGCTGGAAATGCATATGTGGGAAGAGATCAAACGACTTTTTCGGTTGTTCGCTACGGAAATGTTATTGGAAGCAGAGGAAGCGTCATTCCCTACTTTTTGAAAAAAAGAAAAGATGGCGTACTCCCTGTAACTGATAAAAGAATGACCCGTTTCTGGATTACGTTAGAGCAAAGCGTCATGTTTGTCCTGGAAAACTTTTCAAGAATGGTTGGCGGCGAAATTTTTGTCCCCAAATTACCCAGTATGAAAATAATTGACTTGGCATATTCGATTTGTCCGCAATGTGAACTCGAATTTATCGGCATTCGCCCCGGTGAAAAACTTCATGAAGTTCTGATTTCAAAAGATGATGCGCAAAACACGATTGAGTTTGATCGGTTTTATATTATTAAACCGCATTTCAACTATTTTGAAAGACGCTTTCATGAAGACAATGGAAAACAAGTCAATGAATCATTTGAATATAATTCTAAACATAATACACAATGGCTGAATTCAAAACAATTAATGGAGTTCATTCATTAATTGTTCATAAAAATGATCTTGATCAACTTCTGAAAAAATGAGGTGTTATTCTATAATGAAAAAGTTAAAATTTCTTCAAATACATAAATTTTATACCCGGTATTTAAATCAATTTTATCAGAATCACCCGAAGCTGATAAATGAATCCTTCAATACACAAACAAATACATTACTTTCAGATGGTTTCAGCGGCATTCATCTTTTTTCTCCATATATGAAAAAGTTAAACTATGATGCTCAGTTTGTTGTCGTAAATAATATTCATTCCCAACAAAAATGGCTGTCAGAAAATAATTGTCTTTCGATTAATCCGAAAGATCCAAATTATATCTATGCAACGACAAAATATCAAATTGATAAATTTCAACCCGATATCTTGTATATTACAATACCCACTGATTTTGACAGTCAGTTTATTCGTACATTATCATGGAAACCTTCCCTTATTATTGGCTGGAGAGCTGCAAGTATTTATGAATCAACGGACTGGTCTGAATTTGATATAATGTTGTCATCTCTGTCGAATCTACGAGATGTCGCAATAAAACTGGGAGCAAAACATGTTGAACATTTTTTTCCAGGATTTCCCATTCATATACACGATATTGTAAAACACATTTTTCCTATATATGATGTTGGATTTACAGGAACATGGAGCGAAGCGCAGCATCTTCGCCGAAATTATTTACTGAATCATATTGCTGAAAATGCAAAGGCAGATTCTTTTCCTTTTAGTTGTGGTTTTTATCTGTCAGGGCAACTTGACAGACTCACTTCTAAAGTTGCAAAACATCATTTGGGAAGTAGATTCGGATTGTCAATGTATCAATCAATACGTTCTGCAAAAATTATATTTGATGCGAGAGCATCACATGAATTAATTAATTCTTACGGTAAACCTGGAATTGATTTAGCAGGCAGTGAAACAGCCAATATGAGAATATTTGAAGTTACCGGTTGTGGTTCTTTTCTTTTAACTGAACATTTCGAAAATCTCAATAATTTTTTCGAAATTGGAAAAGAGATTGAAACATTTCATAATGAAAAGGACTTGATTGATAAAATTAGATATTACCTGGAACATCCAGAACAAAGAGAAATTATTGCGCAGAAAGGAAAAGAAAGATGTTTGAAACAGTATTCCATGGAAAACCGTGCAATAGAGTTCGATAGAATTATTCGCAAATATCTTGTCACAAAAACAGAGTCACCTTCGAAAAAATGAGGTGTTATTCTATAATGAAAAAGTTAAAATTTCTTCAAATACATAAATTTTACACCCCGTATTTAAATCATTTTTATCAGAATCACCCGAAGCTGATAAATGAATCCTTCAATACACAAATAAATACATTACTTTCTGATGGTTTCAGCGGCATTCACCTTTTTTCTCCATATATGAAAAAGTTAAACTATGATACTCAGTTTGTTGTCGTAAATAATATTCATTCCCAACAAAAATGGCTTTCAGAAAATAATTGTTCTTCGATAAATCCAAGAGATCCCAATTATATCTATACAACGACAAAATACCAGATTGAAAAATTTCAACCCGATATCTTGTATATTACAATACCCACTTCTTTTGATAGTAAGTTTATTCGTACTTTATCATGGAAACCTTCGCTGATTATTGGCTGGAGAGCTGCAAGTATTCCTGAAACAACGGATTGGTCTGAATTTGATATTTTATTGTCATCTTTGTCGAAATTATGTGATGTCGCAATGAAACTTGGCGCAAAAAATGTTGAACATTTTTTTCCAGGATTTCCCATTCATATACACGATATTGTAAAACACATTTTTCCTGTATATGATGTTGGATTTACAGGAACATGGAGCGAAGCGCAGCATCTTCGCCGAAATTATTTACTGAATCATATTGCTGAAAATGCAAAGGCAGATTCTTTTCCTTTTAGTTGTGGCTTTTATTTATCCGGGCAACTTGACAGACTGACTTCTGAAGTCGCAAAACATCATTTGGGAAGTAGATTCGGATTGTCAATGTATCAATCAATACGTTCAGCAAGAATGATATTTGATGCGAGAGCAACACATTATTTAATTAATTCTTACGGTAAACCTGTAATTGATTTAGCTGAAAGTGAAACAGCCAATATGAGAATGTTTGAAGTTACCGGTTGTGGTACTTTTCTCTTAACTGAACATTTCGAAAATCTTAAAAATTTTTTCAAAATTGGAAAAGAGATTGAAACATTTCATAATGAAAAGGATTTGATTGATAAAATCAGATATTATCTGGAATATCCAGAGCAAAGAGAAAATATTGCGCGGAAAGGAAAAGAAAGATGTTTGAAACAGTATTCCATGGAAAACCGTGCGATAGAGTTTGATAGAATTATTCGCAAATATCTTGTCTCAAAAACAGACTCACTGTCTTCAATCTCAATCAATAATGCAACTGAATTAAGAAACAATGCGCAAACATTTATTTATAAATAAGCGTTCCCGCTGAAAAATCAGGACCCAATCTTACGAATATAACATGACAATATTTTTTAGATGAAACCCCTTGCAAAAAATAAATGTCTCTATTATGATAGAAAAATGAGGAAATTTTGAATTATGTTGATTCGGAAAGGAGATTATCATGTATAATAAAGCAACGTTGATCGGTCGTTTGGGACGTGATCCAGAATTAAGGTATACCCAAAGTGGCATGGCTTTCGCTGTCTTTACCATGGCAACCAATGAAACATGGAAAGACAAGGAAGGAAACAAGCAGGAAAGAACAGAATGGCATCGCATTATTGCATTTGGACGTCTGGGAGAAATTTGTGGGCAATATCTCGCAAAAGGACGCCTAGTTTTTATTGAAGGCCGTATTCAAACCCGTGAATGGGTCGATAAAGACAATGCAAAGCGATATACGACTGAAATTGTCGCCTCAGAAATGAAAATGTTGGAAAGTAAAGGTGCGGCTTCTTCAGTTTCTGCATTTCAAGATGATCCTGGTCCAACTGACGCCGATCATATTCCATCGCCACCAATGGCAGGCTCTCCACCTAGTGATGGAAATCTGGATGATGTTCCTTTTTAATGTGGAACAATCAGTTAAAAAATGGACTTGATTGATTACATATAAACCAAGTCCATTTTTTTTATTGTCTATGTTCTTTAATCCATGAAATGGCATCATTCAATCGTTCAATAACAACTTTCATCCCCAATACATTTACCATCTCAATTAGTCCAGGACTGACTTTTCTACCAGTCAATGCAACACGAACAGCCTGGGCAATCGCGCCAATTTTAATATTCTTTTCTGAAGCAATCTCTTTTAAGATGGTTTCAAAAAAAGATTCATCAATCGGGTCGATGTTAGAAATTTTATCTATCAGCAACTGCAACGAATCAACAATATTGACAGTGAGAAATTTTTTCGCGGGTTTTTCATCATATTCCATTTGATTTGTTTGAAAATAAAAGTATGCACTATCCGACAATTCAATCAGTGTTTTACTTCTTTTGTTCAGGGTTTCGATCACCTTTTCAACATAGTCTTGAGAGGTCTGATAATCACTGTACTTTTCCAGGAATGGTTTTAAATAGCGATAAGTCGTTGTCGTTGAATTATTTCGAATATGTTCTGCATTTATTGCCAATAATTTTTCTGGATTAAAAATACCTGCCGACCGGCCAATATGTTCCAGTGAAAATTTTTCAACGAGTTCATTTCGGCTGAAAATTTCCTGATCACCATAAGACCATCCCAGACGAACCAGATAATTGATAAAGGCATCAGGCAGATAACCCATATCACGATATTCCAGAACAGACATGGCACCATGACGTTTACTCAACCTGGATTTGTCAGAACCCAAAACCATTGGTACATGTGCAAATTCAGGCAGGGGTTTGTTAAATGCCTGGTACAATAGTATTTGTCTTGCTGTGTTGGTGAGATGATCATCACCGCGTATGATTGTATTGATTTTCATATCAATATCATCCACCACAACGACAAAGTTATATGTTGGTATGCCATTTTGACGCTGAATAATGAAATCATCCATTTCGTAATTCTGAAATGAAATATCGCCTTTTACCCGATCATTGACAATTGTTGTTCCGGTTTGGGGGGCACGAAAACGAACGACAGAATCGTCTGATTTATTTAAACTTTTATCCCTGCACGATCCATCGTATCTGACAGGTTTTCCAGATTCCAATGCTGCTTTTCGTTTAGATTCAAGAACCTCAGGAGAACATGTACAATAATAGGCATGTCCGGTGTCCAATAAGGTTTGAACATATTGTTGATACAAGTCCAGACGATCTGACTGATAGTAAGGGCCTTCATCCCAATCAATTTCCATCCACTTGAGTGATTCAATGATGGCATCGGCTGATTGACGTGTGGATCGTTCCACATCGGTATCTTCAATTCTCAAAACAAATTCTCCGCCGGTGTGACGCGCATAGAGCCAATTAAACAGTGCTGTTCTTGCACCTCCTATATGCAAATAGCCGGTGGGGCTTGGGGGAAAACGTGTTCGTATGTTTGGCATATTTTATAATATCCTTTTTATTTATTTGTTATTTTCATATAATGAACAGGTGTGAGGTACACCAAAAGCAAAAAGGATTTGATTTGTTGTAAAAACAAACTAAAACCCCGAAAAACGATAGTTGTAAAAATGCGCTTAGCTTTTGGTGTCACCTCGACACAGATATTTTATTTCTAATTATTTTATTTGGTTACTGATTTCTTTTATTGCAAACTTCCGAAAATCGTTTTTTTGCTCCGAGCTTGCAATTACCGATAACTTTTTTACAATAACCAAGAACGATAGTATATGTAAAGATTCTAATTAGAAATTAGAGAAATTAAAGACTTTAATTCTTCTAAAAATTTTTTTGCAATTATTGAGTTGATGCTCAACATAATCTGCTTCAAACGTTACAAAAGCGATATAATCACCTTCTTGCCTATCTTCGAACAATTGGTCATAGAGTTTGCCATATTTTGTTTCAAGCTCTCTTCAGCTTTAGACCACCAATATCGAACTAATTCAAAACGACGTTCGTCTTTATTCATATATCAATTCCATCTCTTTGTACTTCATTTTTAATTGGTAACACTGAAACTGGTCCTGATTCCCATGCATTTTTGTCAATAACTATTGAACTATAATTTGTATCATGGAGCAAATTTACATCAAAGATTGTATTGGTAATTTTATGTCTTTCAAATCGATTTAGTGGCTGATTTGTTAAAATTAATAAATCGCAATCAGATTCATTATCAGATTCATTTCGTGCAACTGAACCAAATAGTATCATTTTTTCGATATAAGTAAAGGAATTTAGTAGTCGAGCTTTTAAATCTTGTAAAGCAACAGTATTCATTTCTTGGCTTTCCAAATAATATATTTTTTTGTGTTTGTTCAAGAATGAAATACAATTAATTAATTAATTAGAATCTGTTAATTCTTTGTTTCCTGTACAATAAAGGGTGCAATACTTTTTAGCGGCAAAATTTTATCGACACCACCGCGTTTAATTGCTTCCTGCGGCATGCCAAAAACAACAGAAGTGGCTTCATCCTGTGCTATGGTATAAGCACCCGCTTCTTTCATTTCCAACATGCCCTGTGCACCATCATCACCCATACCCGTCATAATCACACCAATGGCATTTGCACCCGCATAACGCGCTGTTGAACGAAAAAGTACATCCACAGATGGCCGATGCCTGCTGACCAATGGCCCGGATTTTATTTGAACATGATATCTTGCGCCACTGCGTTTCAGTAACAAATGATAATTTCCTGGCGCAATAAGTACTCGGCCACGTAATACTGAATCGTTATCAGCGGCCTCTTTAACATTCACATGACAGACTAAATCAAGGCGTTTGGCAAAACTTGCAGTAAAATTTTCTGGCATGTGTTGTACAATAACAATACCTGGTGAATCCAGCGGCAGGGCTTCCAAAAATGTGCTGAGTGCTTCTGTCCCACCTGTTGATGCACCGATTACAACAATTTTTTCTGTTGTTTTGACCATTGCGCGAGAAGAAGGTTTTGCAATAACAGCATCAGCGGTTAATTTGGGTTGGGCCTTTTTTTTGGGAAAAATACGTTTCACGCGTGCTCTGGCTGCTGCTTTAACAGCATCACATATGCGCACTTTTGATTCTTCAAGAAACTGGCGGGTTCCCAGTTTGGGCTTTGTAATAACATCAATCGCACCATATTCAAGGGCTTTAAATGCTGTTTCTGTGCCCTTTTCTGTCAATGTAGAACAAATAATCACCGGTATGGGATGTTGGGACATAATTTTTTTTAAAAAGGTGATACCATCCATGCGTGGCATTTCAACATCCAGTGTCATAACATCCGGCACTTCATTTTTCATCTTTTGGACGGCAACAAATGGATCTGATGCGACCCCCATAATTTCAATGTCTGGATCGGTTGTCAACAAGTCTGTCAATGTCTTGCGAACAAGTGCGGAATCATCGACAATCAATACGCGAATTTTTTTTTTCATGAGAATTCTCTTGTTTCAAGCAAGACGACTCAGTAATTGAACACGTCATGTCAAGCTTTTTTCAATAACTCCTAAGGTATTTCAGCCCCTACAAACAACAAATCTTTTTCCGGCTGTTTTTGAATCATTTCCTGCCAGGCGGTATTTATCATAATATCAAATGGTTCCTTGCAATTATGTAACAAAATATCATCAAGCCTGTGATAATGTCGTTTATTGTTGATCCCATGCGTATGGAAAAATAGCCGGTTACCAGACTCCAGTCGAAATGTTTTTTGTGTTAACAAAAGCGGTCCATTCGCACCCAAGGCACATCCTCTGGCTTTTATGGGTTGAGGGATATATTTTCGAAACAAAATCATTGGCGGCGATGCGGCTGAAACGATTTCCCCAACCATTTTTTTTGTATTCAATCTGGCAAACAGGCCATTTACCTGAACATCGGGAATTTGCTCACGTAAATAACGATTAATTTTTGAAAAAAGATGAATGCCATCATCCAGTAACGAATCCTGTTGCCGACAAAAATCACTTAATTTTTGTGTGGTATCATCACGTTTTTTTCCGCTGATGTCTAAAATAATAATATTACATCCATCCGGTGTATCAAAAATTTTTGCAATGAGTTTGCAAGGCTTATTAACAGAATGCGTATGGTGAATCAAGTTTAAATTTTTAACATTGATAGCAATATCAGGTTTTTTTTCATCTGAACCTTCTGTGGATTGTATGCGATCAATAATTTTTGTGAGAACTCTTGCTGGATCGGGATAAATGGATGGACTTTGAGTGACACCTGCATTTTTGCAAGCAATATCAGCAAATCGGTAATCAACAAATTTTTCCATGTCAATGAGCGTTCCAACACCCATTTTTTCGCGCATATATATTTGAATTCTGTCCAAATCATTTATATTGGGATATAAATCATCAGTGATAATACGATCATGGCTTTTGAGTACTTTTTCAAGCACCGGTGCTTTTAGACCAATTTTTTTGTCTGGATCTAAAAAATCAACAGCAACCTGTGCCGCAATATCAGGATAATTAGAAACAAATTGACCTGCCAAAACGCACATATTAACAAATTCCTGTATGGCGTCAGGATCAAAGTCAATAATATCATCTCGAAGAACAATTACGCAACATGGATGATTGGGCCACAATTCACTGGAAAGATACATCAGGTCCCCAACACCTGTAACAATAGCCTTTGTTCCTACTGGTTCAGCAACCATAAATCCGCCGACATCGTTGTCCTTGGATTGAAAGTCGGGCATTTTGATGGGGGGAATGACCTCAAAAAAAGCATTTGCGTCCGGGTTATCCGATAAGCCGGGATTTAATCCCAATTCTCTTAAAAACATTGTGGAAAGCATATGATGCACTGACAGAAGATGCGGGAGATAAAACATTTTGTTGGAAAAAAAATGATGAAGGTCCTTTTTGGTGCGGATGGGTTGATTTGTTTTGTTACGAACACAGATACTGCCATTTTTATGCGCCAGAAGAACCAGTTTTATGGGCATCCCATAACTGAATAAGTCCATTGCAATGGGGGCAAGAATCAGAACACCATCAACATCACCCTTTTCCAGGGCAACCTGGACAGGATTCCATAGCATCATCCGTTCTGTTTCCAGTTCAAAATGCTTTGGTTTTAGTTCACCAATATTGATCAGATGTTTTAATGCCCCCAATACCACATGATCTGTGATTGGAATATGTGCAATTTTTAACCTGGTTTTTCCGGATGCTGTTTTTTTCAGGTTGCGTTTGTTGGATTTCTTTTCCTGGGCCAGACCGAGGGTATCATCGATCACCTGTTTAAAATCAACAGGACTGAAAGGCTTGGTGACCATATTGTTCGCACCGGCATCTTTTGCTTTCATCACCTGCTTTTTTTCACCCTGACCAGTTGCCATAATAAAAGGCGTTTTTTTATGGGCATAGTCATTTCGTAACCAGACAAGCAAGTCATAACCGGTTTTGTTGGGCATATTCCAATCACTGATAATTAACCCAACATCTTTTTCAATTTTTAAAATATCAATTGCTTTCTGGCCGTCTTCTGCTTCGATAATCCTTTCAAACCCCAGATCTTTCAACATGCTGACTTCAAGACTTCTAACTGCTCTTGCATCCTCAACAATTAACACCTTTGTTTTTAAATAATTGTTTGTGCCGGCTGAATCCATGCGTTTCTCCTAAAATAATTGTCCTTTAAAGCAATGAGAATCTTATTTATTTGAATTTATTACAATAAAAAAATAAAATATAACATGAAAATGGCATGGATGCAAGCAAGTTTTATTATAGCCTTTGTTTCGATAAGCAGATCGATTAATAAGTTCCCCAATCTGAAAAATCATACTGAATTGGGCGTATGTACAAGTTGGGGGAACATAGTGCCCTTAGGGAAATTTTTGATTGCCTAACTTTTGTGCGTCTTCGGAAAGCCTGTTTGATATTTGCTTCAAGTACAATTCCGCTTGCTAACGCGTGCGGCTCTGAAAATTTCGGCAGTTTTTAATCTGAGCCGCGCGCGTTAGCAAGCGGGACTGTACTTGAACCAATATAAAGCAGATTTTTTCCGATACATGAACATGTTCCCCTTATCCCTGTCCAGTAGCAACAACATGGACATGAATATTTTCCACAAGCTTTGTGACTGAAAGTTGTTTCAGCACCTTTTCATTGGTAAATGGCGTAAACATGGCAATGGTAACAGCTTCTGTTGAATGATAATCAGTTTTTCTTCGGGGTTGATCAACCCAGAAATTTTCCCCTTTTTCTTTCAATCGCTTCAGATATTCTTTGTAGCGATCCAATAAAGCAGGAATGCAATATATCATTACTGATCGATTTCGGCGAATCGTTCAAATTTTAAAAAGAATCTCCGACTGTAGAGTTACTATCGTTCTTTTTTCTGAATACCCAATCCATAAACGAATGAACAAACAACGGCTCAATAAAAAACAAGACAGAAAAAAACACAAAGCTCAAACCAGAAAGCAACAGGAAAAACGTTGTAATGCTTTGTTTCAAAATCCCCAAATAGACCATTCCTGAAATAGATGATAATACCATTAACATGGCATTAATAATATTGGTTCCGGCAATTACACGGGATCGAATATCAAAAGGCGAGTTTTTTTGAATATATGCATACAACGGGACAATATAGAATCCACCGAAAACACTGTACATAAAAAAATCGATTACAATGCGATAGCTGCCATTTGTTTGAAGAAATGTTGTTAAGGATATCATCTGCTCTGAAGGAGCAGTGTATGCAAAGGGGATATCTGTTCCGAATATACATAAACCCAATACCCCAAATGTTGTCAGGCCAAGATCTACACGATGATTGGATAGCTTTTCACAAAGCATTGATCCCACACCAATTCCAAGAGAAAACATGGTTAAGCACAGTGTGGCAACACTTTCATCCCCCATTAGACAAGTTCGTGTGAAATTCGGAATTTGTGTTAAAAAAGCACCGCCTAAAAACCAGAACCAGGATATGCCCCAAATACATCGCCATATGGTAGGATCCTGTTTTGCAAAACTGATGGTTTTCAATGTTTGTTTCAGAGGGTTCCATTGAAATTTAAGATCCGGGTCCGCTGGTGGTGCTTTGGGTATAAACCATGATGTGACCCAGCCAATACATGCAAAAACAAGTACAGCGATAGACAATGCGGTTTTACCATAGCCTGTCTGGATGAGTATTCCGCCTGTCATGGTTCCCAGTAAAATTGCGGCAAATGTACCCATTTCAACCAGAGCATTGCCACCAATCAATTCCTTTTCTGACAAATGTTGTGGGATAATGCTATACTTGGCCGGACTAAAAAATGTGGATTGTGCCCCAGTAAGAAATAGCACAAAATAGAGTAATGTCAGACTTTCTATTAAAAAACCAAGACATACAAATGCCATTATACAAATTTCCCCTAATTTTATTTTACGAATTAGGGCTGATTTTTCATATTTATCTGATAGCTGGCCGGATGTGGCTGAAAAAAGAAAAAATGGCAGTATAAACAATCCTGCCCCCAGATTAATCAGCATATTGGGATTAAAATATAATTTATCCAGATTGTTAAAAGAGACATAGATGATTAACGCATTTTTATAGACATTATCATTGAAGGCTGTAAAAAATTGTGTCCAGAAAAAGCCTGAAAATCGTCGGGAAAATAATAATGTCCATTGACTGACATTTTTTTCAGGAGTAGCCATTTGTTGTCCTTGAATCAAAGTTTTATTGATGACCAGCTATGAGTCAACTGTTAACTGGTTTTTAAGAAAATCTCTAAACAACTGATATTCATTTTCAAGGCGATTAAAAACGTTTTGAATATCTTTTTCAGATTGTTCAGCACTGGCGGACTCTATTTCTGAACATTGTTTACTTAACTGGCATGTACCGAAAATACTGATGATTGATTTCAAGGCATGGGCATATTCTTTAATACCAGTAAAATTCAAGTCTTTTACAGCACGTTCTAGTGATTTAAAAAGCACTGGACTATCGTCAAGAGATAATTTAATCAATTCAGTAAAATTATTCTTAAGTTCAATTTGCAATTCCTGAATTTGATCCAAATCAAAATATGGTTCTATGCTTGTTTTATTTGGACGTGATACCAATTGAGATATATCACCTCCAAAAATATACTTATCAAATAACTGTTTTAATTCTTCCAATTTAAATGGTTTGGTGAAATAGTCATCGAAACCGGCATTCAGATAGCTTTCACGTTTTCCAATAAACGCATCAGCTGTCAAGGCGACAATGATGGGTTGTCTGTCTTGCGAGAGTAAATCACGAATACGTTTAGTCGCTTGTATACCATCCATTTGGGGCATCATAATATCCATTAAAATCATGTGATAGTCTGTTGTATTGACACGCTCCACAGCTTCCAGACCATTTACCGCAATATCAAAAGGATATCCCAGTTTATCCATGTAATAATCGAAAACTTTTCGATTCGACTCAATGTCTTCAACCAACAGTATTTTTAGCTTTGAAATGTCTTTTGTATGAGAAATTGATTGACTGGGCGTTTTTTCGATGTTTTCAAGTATAATACTATCACTTTCCTGCAACTCTAAATACAGGAAAAAACTGGCCCCCTGATTGATTTGAGATTCCAGCCAAATATTACCTTTCAGCATTTTGGCAAGATTATAACATATCGACAATCCCAAACCAGTCCCCTGATAATTTTGTTGCCTGGCATTTACCTGCGTAAAACTTTGAAATATATATTCCTGCTGGGAATCCGGAATACCCGGACCGGTATCATTAACTTCAAATAATATACCAACATTTTCTAATTCTGATCTTTTTTGTTTCACAACTATTTCAACAGTCCCATCATCAGTAAATTTGATTGCATTACCAATAAGATTGGACAGTATTTGTCGAATCCGAATGGGATCACTTATATATACACGATGCATATCCTTAGGGATACTATATGAAAAGCGAATATTTTTTTCTTGAGCTTTGGGCAGAAACAGATGGTGAATATCTTCAATCAAGCTTTTCAAATCAAAGGGTCGCATATGCAGCTCAAGTTTACCGGCTTCAATTTTAGAGATGTCTAAAATATCATTGATAATGGTTAATAGCATTTCTCCACTATTTTTCAATGTGTGCAAGTATTCTTTTTGTTGATTGGAAACGTCTGTGGCAAGGATCAAATCTGTCATCCCCAGGACAGCATTCATGGGGGTTCTGATTTCATGACTCATTCGGGCCAAAAATTGAGACTTAAACAGGGAAGATTGCTCTGCATGGTTTCTTGCCTGTCGTAATTGTTCTTCCATTTGCTTTCGTTCAGTAATATCAATCCCCAGTCCGAGAATCGCCGGTTTATCATTGTCATTTTGAAATGGATAATAATACATGGCAAAATATTTACCTGATTTTATTTGCCATTCTTTTATTTGTGGTTTCCATGTTTCGATGACCTTTTCCATGAAACAATCATTACATTGTCCTGCAAGGCAAGGCATGGCTTCATAGCAGTAGGAATATTCATTTTCTCCAATAAATTTTTTGAAATATTTGTTGGTATAAGAAATGGTGTGATCCGGATGGATAAGAAAGACAATTGCCGGTAGATTTTCCAACAGAAACTTTAACCTTTCTTTTTCATTTTTCAGTAAATTTTCGGTTTGCTGATGAGATTGTATCTCTTGTTCAAGAATCTTATTCAAAGACTTTAAATGCGCATTACTTTTTTCAATTTCTTGTTTACTCTTTTTCACAGTTTCTTCTAATTTGGATTGCTCATTTTTTTGCGCAGTTATATCAGACACATGAAAAAGAATATATCCGGGTGGTAAAAATACCCAGCTGGCATCCAGATATTTACGTTCTCCAGTGGTTCGTAAATTTAAGTAGAATTGTTTGCGTACCCCATGTAAATCTCTTCGGCACTGGTTCATCCATTCGAGGACTTGTGGCATATCAAAATAAATATCTGATGCTTTATGTCCGAGCAAATCTTGTATTTTGGGGCCGGAATATTTCACAGCAGCCTGATTAATATCAATGAGGATCATATCATCATCGACAATTTTCCAGATATAGGTGGGTAATGGAAATAAATAATATTGTAAAATAAATCGGTCATCTTTTTCATTAATGGTTTCATTGGCAAGATCTTTGGATGCGATTTCTTTTGCAAGCTGAAAAGCAGATTCTCCTTTTTGATGTTTCATTTTCTGAAATACGGCTGAAGATAATTTTTTGTTTTGATATTGTGATACTGAGTTTGTATCCATATCAATCTCCTCAATCTTCAAACACCTTTTCAAAGATGGTATCTACATATTTAAGATGATAATTGATATCAAAAATTTCTCTAACTTGATTTTCAGTCAGGTAATTTAGAATGTCTTTTTCCTGTAGAACGATATCCATAAATACTTTCTTTGAATGCCATGTTTCCATTGCTGGTTTTTGAACCATCCGGTAGGCATCTTCCCTGGTTACGCCTTGAGAAATGAGGTTGAGCATCAATTGTTGAGAAAAAATTAACCCGCGTGTTTTTTCCAGATTTTTTTGCATGTTTTCAGGATAGACCATTAAATTGCTCATTATGCGGGTCAACCGATGAAGCATGTAATCAATAAGTATGGTACTGTCAGGGGCAATCACACGTTCAACTGAAGAATGGCTGATATCTCGTTCATGCCACAAGGCAACATTTTCAAATGCGGCCATGGCATTACTGCGAATCAGACGTGCCAGACCAGACATGTTTTCACTGCCAACTGGGTTGCGTTTGTGGGGCATTGCGGATGAACCTTTTTGGCCTTTGGCAAAATGTTCCTCAACTTCAAGCACCTCAGTACGTTGAAGATGACGAATTTCTATGGCAATTTTTTCAATTGTTGCGGCCATAATGGCCAGCGTTGAAAAATATTCGGCATATCGATCCCGCTGAATCACCTGCGTTGATGCCTTAACTGATGTCAGACCCAGTTTCTTACAGACCATTGTTTCTATTTTGGGTGGAATATTGGCATATGTTCCCACTGCACCCGATAACATTCCCACAGCGATATTATTTAAGGCACTTGTCAATCGCTTTCGATTGCGGCTCATTTCATCATACCACACCGCCAGTTTAAGTCCAAAAGTAATCGGTTCTGCATGAATGCCATGTGATCGGCCAATCATTACTGTCTTTTTGTGTTCATATGCCTGCGCTTTAATCGCTTGCATCAGGGCATCACATCCCTCAAGAATCATTTCAGATGCCTGTTTCAGTCGCATTGCCATACTGGTATCAAGGACATCAGAGGATGTCATCCCCATATGAATGTAGCGTGAATCCGGGCCGACATGTTCGGCAATATTTGTTAAAAATGCAATGACATCATGTCGTGTCTCCTGCTCAATTTCTTCGATACGTGCCACTGAAAACGTTGCACGAGATTTGATTCGTTCCACGGCATCAGAGGGAATCATTTCAAAATGGGCCATGGCTTCACATGCAGCGATTTCAACTTGAAGCCATGTTTCATATTTATTTTCTTCTGACCAGATTTGTCCCATTTGCGGGCGTGTATATCGTTCAATCATGTTTTAGACTCTCCTTATTGATAAATTGCTTCCTGAGGTGATTCTATGACAGATATTGCCGAACGATCAACATGCAGGGGATCAATTTCAATATAGATCGTACCCAGCAAAAGGCTTTCACGTTCGATATTCAGTTGAAAGCGTTGTTTTTGATGAGATCTTGAATATTGTGTCAAGGCATTCCAGTCAATTGCTGTATAGGGACGAATCAATAAACGCGGGGAGTTTTCGCCATTAATGAAAAACTGCACCCCTTTATTTTTCTGAATATTGGTTTTGCAATCAATCAGCTCCACAAGTGCTTTTTTACCGGCAAAAATGGTTTCACCCGGCGAGACGCATCGCTTGTCATTCTTATTCACCTTAAATACAACATACGACAAAATTGGATCTGCCAGTTCAAAAAACAACTCGCCAATCTGTTGCCCATTGATCGTTGGAACCGCATGATAAATGCGACCTTCCTTGTTTAAGGAAAACTTTTTCTGTAAATCACAGTCTGTCCGAATGACAAAGCCACGATCTTCACCACTGTTATTTTTGGGAGACGGCACAAAGCCTTTAAAATTTAAGGTAATATCGCTCGATTCGTACGTGTTGGAAATAATTTCCACAAGCTCAATGGTATCTCCTTTAACAACAGGAATCCGCTCATAATTATTATAGTATCCAGATACGCCATTGATTTTAACCCAATAGAACATTATGTCTGATTGCCTGTTTTGTGAAAGTTCTGTTTTGATTATCCGGGCACGCTTTCCATCAATAGCAATATGAACACTGCCGCAATGATAGTGGTCCTTTCTCACGTTGATCCGGGTTTTTTTATTAATTTGAATTCGTTTGCGCACATCATTGACAGTCCCATATCCCAGAACATCCGCAACAGTTCCCCGGTCGTAGTTGCTTTCCACATGCGTTATCATGATCGTATCACCTTTATTCACATGGAGCGTCTGGCCGTCTTCAACAACAACAGGCATGTCATTGTTCACAGAAATGATCAGATGTTTCAATTTGGGGGTGTCAACTTTTACTGCCGGCGTTTCTGGAATAATATCAAGGTATTTCATGAATGCATTGATTGCCAGATTATGATGGAATACTTTTTGTTCCAAAGGAAGTGATTTGCTGGATTCGATACCATATGCCGGAACCCCTCTTCGGTATAAAGAATAATATGTTGCTGATTTTCGCTGTTCTTTGTGACGTGAATCCCTTGAATGGGTGCGATGGTTGTTAAAGTGAAAATGTTGACGTTTATCTGAAATATATCGATTAATATCTTCAGTCACCTTTCGGGCAATTTGTCCCAATTCGAGTTTTTTACCGGTATTGGGATTGATATAAACATCACAATCCGCAATAATAGATTGCCCATATCGCATGGGATTCCGCATATTGTTTTCCCATTTTTCCGAGAAAAAACCCGAGCCATCATGCAAATTGAGAAGCATATCTGATTCATCAATCAATTTTTTTAATATTTCCACAACTTTGGATTCATACGTCATTTTTCCACCTCCTGCAAATTTTCGATTCATATCCACATTGACAGTACGTTTTCCTAACAAAATGGAATAAAAATTTGCACGCGGCACCACAATCAAATTACCTTTTATCAAAGACATATCAACATATTGATCCGCAGATAAAAAACCACCTGGCTCATCTCCCTGAATGCCACCGATCAGCATCAGGGTTTTTCCCGGTTTTTTTCCATGAATTTTGAATACATGAAGTTCATGGTTGGTGCCCTCGAAATAAACATTATGTCGCTGATTACCTGCCAATACCAGAGAAAAATATGCCATACTTGCAACACATATGCAGGTCAAATATTTTAGGGGGGTGATATATTTTTTCATAATGATCCTATATTGCTAAATGTTTATAATTCTATATGAATTGGAACTGTTTTGTTTACCAGTTTCTGACCATGTTTGGAATATACCAGAATGGTCGCTTCATTAAAATCTCCCATATGTTCAACATCTTGAATCCGATGCCGCACAGTTTTAAATCGCGCCACATAAAATGGCCGTCCTTTTCTAAAATTGACTGGCCGACCATATCGCAGCTTGATCGATGGATAAGCCACAGCATCATTTTCATTTTTAAGAATTACAAATGATGTGCCAGAAATTGCTTTTCTGGCCTTCACAATATTTCTCAAAATAAAACTGAATCCGATCCGATTATCATTTTTATTAATGATTAGTTTAATATCCGTTGCACTCACTTTTTGGTGATAGCGAATCGTTGATTCGACTTCCTTTTGCGCGACAGGGATCACATCAATACTATCTGAGATCGAAAAATCAAATTGTTTAAAATGATAAGACTCAGAAAATATCTGTCGGAATTGCCCTGTATTAAAAAGATCTGGTTGAGAGGTAATTTGATACTCATTTTCTTTCATCTTTCGGCATGGCATTCGAATAATACCTTTATCACCATACACGGCCTGACGAATGGCAACTTTTTCAAACAATTGCCTGTTTTCATGAACAACGCTCAGATAAAGCTGGCCCATTACAATTGTTGACAGTACCGCAATAATGCAAATAATTAGGCCAAGAAACATCCTGGCACGTAAAAATTTAATTGTCTTTATCTGACCATTCACACCGACCATGAGAATGGTCCATCCTTTTCGTTTGGAAACTTTTTTTCGTATCATAGACTATTCCAGTATTCTCGATATATTTTCCATTGACCATCATCATATTTCAGAATCAGGGTTTTTTTCCCAAAGGCTGAAAACATATTGGATTTATATGATTGGTTGAAAAATACCTTTGCTCTATTTTTATACTTTTTATAAAACTTTATGGTTATTTTTTTTCTTTCTACTTTAATAAATTCATACTTTTTGTTCAATCGATCTTTATATGCAATCCACTGCTGTTTGTTTTTATTCTGTGATACAAAATCATCTGCATAGAATGTTGCATACTGTTCAAGATTTTTCGTTCCCCAGGCTTCAAGCCAGTTATCAACCATTTGGGCGATGATGGACTGGTCATGATCAACATACACATTTGTTTTCTTTTGTGATGTTGCAGAAATGAATGGATGTGATTGTTCCGCAAGACCAGAAGATGCAATCAGCAGAGGATAATTATCAACAGTTTTTACATTGGCTGTTTGATATTCTTCCCCAACAATGCGCCACTTTTCTTTATAACGAACAATAAACAGCTTTTTCTTCCCTGCAACATAGGCTCTGGGCGTTATTTTTTGCATGCCTGTTTTTTGATAAACAGCACCTGATGAGACAATCTGGTCCACCAAAACAACATATATTCGATCATGTTTTAATATAATTGGATGTAAAAACTGGATAATTGATTCAGGATATATTTTTTTGACATCAGTTCTCAATTGAACCCATTTATCCCACCATTTTGGAATATAATCGGAAATATAATTGTAATGTGAGAAGTATGCTTTGGCATCACTGTACATCAGTAAATTCTCAAGTGTTCTTAAAAATTGAATTAATGAAACACGAACCGGTTCATTTTCTTGAGGGCTGACATATTTAATACGTTTTTGAATAATGATGGGGGTGTGATGCAAATCAATATATTTATCCAGGGCATCAATATCTTCATTCACCATAGCCACACAGCCATTGGTATCCCTGTCTTTTAACTTTTTATTTGTCCCATGAACCCAGATTGCACTTCCATTTTTACCTGCAAAACGATCCATATAATTGGGATAATCTGTTGGGAATGCGCGCGTACCATAAATGGGTGTCAGGTCTCTTTTGGTATAACGATTGTTGAAAAAATAAACCCCTTCAGGCGTTTTACGATCACCTGACTGTTTTTTCGACCCTTTATTTTCACCGGTTGAGCATCGAAATCGTTTTAATTCCCTGAATTGTCCATCATAAGCATACACAAATAGCGTTTGACTCTCTTTTTCTACCAGCAGAAGGTAATCAACTGATCGATTCGTTTCCATTGCGATCAATGATGCAGGTATAATTTTTTCGGCATTGACCGCCGAACAAATCAGCAAATAGATACCCATCAGCCAGAAAAAATAAGCCCGATGATTTCTTTTTTTTCTAAACACTCTCAACAATTTATCCTCCTTACAGAATAAGTGCATCACTTATGCACCTTACCTTTACAAAAATTCTTAACTATATTATTGATTCTTCAATTTGTCAAACCATAAGTTCCACAAGGATATGACATCCGATTTCAACCCCCAGTTCCAGGCTTGCATTCCCACAATTTATGGATATTTCTAACAAACCTTTACTTCCAATTATCGCTAACAATTCACCTTTACGAACCTGCATATAATTGTTTGAAATACCTTGGATCGAAATATTGTTCATCCAAATGGTTAATGGGCGGTCGATAAATTGATTCAGATCTTTCTGAGAGATATTTGTGATCAGGTTACCAAAGCGATCTATCATGATAACCTTTCCAACAAATTGATCATTTTTCTTTTTGGGATAGATATCTAATAATTTGACCAGTTGACTGGCAGGTATTGTCTCACCCAATTGATTTAGATTCAGACCTGTTGATAAATGTGCAGCAACAGGCGCGAAAATATCTCTTCCATGAAAGGTGCTGCTTACCTGAGATAGGTAATATTGAGATGCGGTTAAACGAACAGATAAACACTCATAATTATTAATAATATGAGTCAGAATGCCATTGTCCGGTGCTAAAAAAAAATAATTATTGGCTTTTAAAGCAATAATGTGTCGATCAGTACCAACTCCAGGATCAACAACTGAGACATGCACTGTCTGTCTCGGAAAATACGCATGGGAAAACCAAAGCATATATGCAGCCTGAATAATATTTTGTGGGTCAATTTCGTGACAGATATCAATAACATTTGCGTGCGGATTAATTGAAGCGATTACGCCCTTCATGACACCAACATATTCATCGCATAAACCAAAATCTGTTAACAATGAAATGAACGAATTCATATTTTATGGAATCTTTAAGAATACAGGCAGAATGCCCATATGATGAAAATTTTCGATTACCTGTAAAATCATAAAAAATAACAAAAACCACATGGATTCAAGCATGGCTTTCACAAAAATGCGGGGTTTCACAGTATATTCCTCGCTTTCAGTAAAATGCTTAAAATCCGGTATCCACCTCGGTGTTTTATCTCTATAAGCTTCAAATGATTTACCATACAGGGCCATCAGGCTTGATTCTTCTTCGTCAATCACTGAGGGATAAAACACACTAAACAAGATGACCATTAATGCCAGCACCAGTAAATTTTCTGATGCAAAACCCAATCCAATGGTTCCAATAAAGCTGAAAACGTATAATGGGTTTCTTACCAATGAATAGGGGCCATATTGAACGAGCCGATCATCTTTGTAGCCGCTGATATATACAAAACACCATATTCGGCCAAGCGTTGTGATAACAACCATAATAAAACCCAGCCATTGAATTATCATGTCAAAAAAAGTATGTTCCTGCCATGAATGGGATGTAAACAACAATAAGAGTAATAATAATACGACGATTATTTGCGTACACCAGATACGATTTTTTACAAAAAATTGCATTATTTTCCTTAAATTATGCGTTGGGAACATTTCAAAAAGATTTTTCCCAACAAGTTAGACCTGAATTATTATTTGACAAAAAAAATATTATTTTATACAATTTTGGATAAAAAACACAAGAGAAAATATTATGGTACTGAATAAAAAAGACATACAGAATTATATTAAAAAGTTACCACCGCTCATTGAGCAATTAACAGACCCCGAAACACAGATTCAGCCCAATGGCGTTGATTTAACGCTGGATAAAATATATCGGCTTGAAGGCAGAGGAAAGATAGATTTTTCTAATGAGAACAGAAAATTACCCAATAAAATTCATCTGCCATTTAACAAAGATGGCTTTGTAAAGCTTGCACCTGGTGCATATGGTGTAAGTTTCAAAGAGATAGTAAATTTGCCGAATCATATTATGGCATTGGGACGTCCCCGATCCAGTTTAATTCGCATGGGCGCATCAGTGGTAACTGCTGTTTGGGATGCTGGTTATCGGGGACGAAGTGAGGCCATGTTGTCAGTTCATCATCTTGAGGGAATTACCATTTTTGAAAATGCGCGGTTGCTCCAACTGATTTTTTTGCAGTTGTCTGGAAAAACTGTTGCTTACGATGGTATATACCAAGGGGAAAACATTCATTAGGGACGAATGTTTTCAGAGACAAGTATCATAAAAGTCCTTTTAACGTACCAGAATCCTGCGCCCCGCAGCAGGATAACGTGTGACATCACTAATATCCTCAGACCTGACTGATACCGGCACAGCCAACACCGCAATTTTTTTCGCCAGATGATCCATTGGCGCGGTCGTAATATCACAAGAGAATGTGCCATCATTTTGAACCTGCATCCCATCTGTACGATTATTTCCTGGCTTTATTCGCCATTGATCATGAACCAGGATGGCCACATAGATTGTATATTTCTCTATATCAAATGGGGTCACCCGACCTTCAAGATTTTGTAATCGATTCCCAACAGGCGGCAAATTTGTTATGTCAATATGAAGACTAGATTTTTTGTTTTCATTACTTTTTTCAAAATCTTCTCTGATGTTTGTATCTATATGATACGATTGTATTTGATCTGAATAATTTACAGTTTGATTGTCATATGTTGATGCAAAATCATTCTTCGTATGAATGCCTTTTTCAGAACCATTTTTTGAGAGAAAATGATTTGAATCATTATTGTCATCGCCCTGACTATATATATACACAGCACCCGCCATACTGCCATTATCATCTCTTCCATAAGCTCCCATGATCAGTCCCTGATCGCCTATGGCAATATCGTATGCATAGTAATCATATGCACTGCCATCGCCTGGCATATACTTTTTGTGCATATTCCATTGATCACCTTCAAGAATATACAGATATGCTGCGCCTGAAGTAGAGCCTTTGTCATCATTTCCATACGCGCCAACCAGTAATCGTGTGCCAACCAGATTAACTGCTGCACCAAAATAATCATTGGATGTCCCCTGACTTGGAACCAGTTTCGTCTGAAAATTCCATGTTCCTCTTTCATACTTGTAAATGTATGCCCCGCCAACATTATTTCGGGAATCATCGTCACAGCGATAAGCTCCCACAATGGCATAAGCACCAGAAATGGCGACATCATAGCCAAAATAATCATTAGACTGTCCATCATTTGCAAGGAGTTTGGCTTGAACAGTCCAGATCCCTTGATCGCGTGTAAAAATGGTTGCAGAACCTGAACTGTCTCCCTTATCATCATCACGATAAGCACCAACAATAGCATAATTGTCGGAAATTGCCACTGCGTAACCAAACTGATCGTTTCGTTCTCCTTGATTATCAACCAGTTTTTGTTTTTGTACCCAGGTATTGTCATTCTGACGTTCAAAAATGTAAGCTGCTCCTGCCATACTGGCCTTATCATCATCTCCATATGCGCCGATGATTGCATAATCTTCGCTCATATCCACTGCATATGCAAAATAGTCACTGCTTTGGGCATCATCAGCCGTTAACTTTTGTTTCTGTTGCCATCCGGATGAATCCAGTGAATATACATACGCAGCACCAGCTTTGCTTCCAACGGCATCATTGCCATATGATCCAAAAATTGCATTTTGTTTATGCATGGCCACTGCACACCCAAAGTAATCATTAATCTGTCCATCATCAGGGGTGATTTTCTGGTCGTGTACCCAGGTTTTGCTATTATAACGCATCATATATACTGCGCCAGCATTTCCACCTTTATCATCATCTCCTTTGGCACCGCCTGCCGCATAATTGCCATAAATGGCGACCGAACGTCCAAAATTATCGCTTCTTTCGCATTCAGTTGGAATAATTTTAATTTCATTTGGTGGCACCGGATTAAAATTCCATTGTTTTTGTAATTCGTAGTAAAGCTTTCTGGGATGAACTTTATCGATATCATTGCCATTCTTCATTATTCTCATAATTCCCCACCATTCCTCATTGGAATAATTATCCGGATGTGCGCCACTGGAATATCCACAAAACCCATGAAATGAGGAATCATCATCCTTACAAAGTGGGTCTGATGAATGTTTTCCTTTCCACCATTCATCAGAATAAGCCATAATGCTGGCACCAATACAAATGGATTTATTCAGGTCAATTTCACGCCATAATGACCGGGCATAGTCTGATTGCTCAGAAGATCCATTTAATTCATATTCTTGTTTTGTTGTATTATCCAGGGCATCAATTCCAAATTCAAGAATCATAATGGGTTTTTCACTTGCGCCGCCATAGCTTGAAAATAAATCACCAAACGATTTGCCTCTGTAAATATTGGCTCCCCAAACTGAGAGCGCGGGCAGTTTGGTATCATAGGAATTAATAATATTGTTTAAATGTGTATCTATTAATGGGGTTGTTGTGGGATGATAGGTTCTGCCCTCAAGCTGTCTGGCTGAAAGTGCCATTTCGTTGATCAGGCTGAAAATATCATCAAGATGCTGGCCATACATCCAATCTGCATTCAATTCGTTACCAATGCACCACATGAGGATCGCGGGATGATTCATATGAATCCTGACCATATCCAGAAAGTCTTGCTTGATCATTTCTCGATCATTTTTTGGATCATCTGGATCAATATTCAGTCCGCCATTGATCCAAAAACCTGCAATGACAAACAGGGGCTCCTCGCTATTATTAAATGCTGCATCCAAAAATTGTGTATGGTCTGCACCGGCATTCCATGACCACAATCGAAGCGTATTTGCGCCCATTAATCGTAACATTGGAAAATCACGTTCATGAATTTTATGATAGTCTGATGTATAATAATCGCCATAATTTGAGCGGATTTCAGGATCATGTCCAATGGGTGTGGGGGAATATCCCACACCTTTTATCTGCATCGGAGAATCATTTACAGAAAGGGTTTTATCAATAATCAATATTCGCGAGGCAGATCGTGAAATCACGCGCACCTGAGTATAAGTCCATTGGGTTTGAAAGTCTCCAGAATGTCCCACCGCACGCACACAAATAGAATATTGACCGGCTTCAGCAGGTACAGACCATTCATAGCGCCATTTATTTGTACCGGTTGCGACTTTCCATGTTTGGCCGCTGTCAAAAGAAATTTCAACCCTTTCGATGGTCTCCTGTTCTGTGGCTGATGCTGTCCCCTTGATTGGAAAAGTTGTGGCATAAATCTGGTCATTGGGTTGTGGGGTCATTATTTTAGAATCAAGCACAGGTGGATGAGATTGACCTTTAACAATGATATGAACAGGGATATCGACAGGGCTATTGCTATTATCGTTGCTTTCAATCCGAAGTATGGCATCATATTCGCCCTGGGACATTCCTTTCGCATTTGCATGCACATCAACCGAATCATTTGATTGCGGGGCAATGGTGCCTGACATCGGATCTGTATTTAACCATGCGCATGGATTACTTTGAAAGCGAATGGCATGTGCATCATGCAGATATGTTTTGTTGTGTGCCACAAGCACACCATCGCTTCCATCCTTGTTTTCAATGCCAATCGTTGCGGAACTGGTCTGGATGCCATCACGGAAATGATCGTACTGATACAAAATGCTGCCATCTTCATGGATAATGACTTGTGCTGTAACTGTACCGGTGTTGCCAAATTGTCCATAATCAATAAATGATATAATCAGTTTCGGGCCAATTGTTTTGTACATAATCTTTGCATTTCGTGGCGTGAGGTCATCCCAAAACCATGCCAGAAAATTATCAGGCGCACGTTTTTCTGGTATCGATTCGTTTGCACGTTCTGACATACCATTTGTATCACCAAAACCAATCAATCCATTGGAAGATATATAAAAATTTTTATAGACTTCTCCATAAAATGGAAATGAAAATCCAATGGGAAATGGTCCGGCAAAATTGTCATCCTTAAGCGTTTTTACCTGTTTGCCGCTAGATGAGATATCTATCCAATCGAATATGGGGCCGCCATGCTTATCAGAATCAACCCAAGAATAGCTGGCGTTTTTATCAAGACTGCATGATGTGGTTAAATTCCAGACCAGCGGGTGAGTCCCTTTGTTCATAATTAACAGTTTTTTGTGATCTTGTTCATCTTCCATCAGTTCAAATGTTAACTGTCTGGGAGAAATATCAATTACAGGGGGGGCATCTACAACATCAAGGTGGACAGGTACAATAATTTCTGGATTCAAAAGATCATCAGACGCGACAATGAAACTGCATTGATAATGATCCAATATCAGGTTGGTGGTATCTGCGCCAATGGAAACATTGATTTGTTGTGAAGGCGAAATACTTCCGGCTGCGGATTGATAAATTTTCAGCCAGGAACATCGATTGGGTTCAAATCGAATGGCCATTTTTTCCAGCAGAAAATTCATGTTAAATGCCACTTCAAGCCCCAATGTACCATTACTGTTTTCGATTCCTGTTGTACATGAATTTGTGTTGAATGCACTGGTAAAGCTTTTATATTGAAACAAAATAGTGCCACTGGCATCAATGATAACTTGAAAGGTTGCCGTCCCATCATTTCGATATTCTTTCATTTGATCAAACTGAACAATCAGTTTGTTTCTCTGACGATAATAGTATATTGCACCATTTTCTGGAGATAAATCATCCCACAGGGGTGCTATAAAATTGTTGGGTGTTTGTTCTGATGGAATTGGCATATTTGTGTGATTGGCATAATCTGATGCGTCGCCAAAGCCAATAAAGCCGTTCGATGATACAAAAAATGTTTTATATGTCTGGCCATAAAATGGAAAAGAAAACCCGATATCAATTGGTCCAGTGTAATCATCATCTTTGAGTTCTGAAATCCTGGTTCCAGAACGGGCAATCTCAAACCAGTCATATCTGGGGCCATTATTGGCAAAATTGTCTGACCACATATAACCAAATTCATCGGGGCCGCCAAAATGATCTGCGCTGATACGGCCCATGCGATAATCAATCTGATCTTTATCCATTGTTTCATAATAATGATTTGGATATTTATTGTTTTGGGTCCCGCCTGCAACACGCATTTGCCACGCCAGGTCTGTGTTGCCTGAGTTGCCTATTGTGAGAACATCTTTTTTGATATTGCCTTTTTGAACAATAAACTTAAATGATTTTGGATCCACAGTGATTTTTGGGGATGTAATTTTTATGGGGATTGTCATTTCAAGGGGGTTGGGATAGTTTAACGCATTGTGTTTTAATGTCAGGGTCACCTGATATGTGCCATATGGCAGGTTTTTGGCAGTGTATGTCATTGGAATCGAATGCGTAAGCCCTGAATCAATGGTGCCCTCGGTTATTTCAGGAATGACAACATCCCAATATTTATTGTTGGTATTTGGAGAGACAGCCATCGCATCGGAAACAGCAATATGATAAGTCAGCGGGCCGCAGCCTTGATTTTTAATAATAAATGGCCTCGCAATGGTCTGGCCTGATGGAATCGCAATGGTTCGAAAATTTTCAACATCAAGGAGCGGTACATCTGTTGTAAACGTTTGATCATTGCCATAGGTTGTCCCTTCAGTGTTTTGTGCCACCAATCGAAAATGATATCGGGTTTCTGGATTAAGCTGGCCAATTCGGATATTAATTGAAACAGGATCCCATGCCTTGCCTGCATTAATTGAATTTGTTTTTATTCCATAGGCTTGTGACGGGCCATATTCAAAATATGCTGTTGCGTCTAAACCATTTGGATTGACAGAGCCATTAAACATAGCCGTTTTACATGTAATCATACTGGCTGAACCTGTATAAACAACAGGTTGATAATTTTTGTTTATGGATATATTTAATTCAAAGGATTGGCCTGCTTTAATTAGAAGCCCACGATAAAGCTGCAACCTGTAATTCGGTGCAAACACGACAACATTGTATGAACCTTCAGGGATGCAGGAAAAACGATAATAGCCATTGGATTCACTGTAAGTTGAAAAATTTCCAGCTTCAATGCGAACATCAGTGACCGGTTTTGCTGTTTCATTATCTGTAATTGTTCCATGTAAAACACCTGTGGGAAGGATATTCGCAAAACCTGTTTGTATTGTGGAAAGTAAAATGAGTATGATAAAGATGATCGGTTGATTTTTTTTTATATAAAACATTTTTTCTCCTTTTTTGCATACAGTATTTGTAAAAAAACAAATAAAAAATCTAAAACCGGCAGGTCGAATCTATACCTGCGTCACTCTGAATACTTCTTCAACGGATGTCATTCCATTTAAAATTTTCTTCACGCCATCCTGGCGCAAGGTTGTCATGCCATATTTGACTGCTTCCTGTTTGATAATATTTGAGTCTGACGTTTGAAGGCATAAACTTTTGATACTTTCATTCATAATCATAATTTCAAAAATGGCACGACGGCCTTTGTAACCTGTATGAAGGCATGTATTACACCCTTTGGGACGATAAATTGTTTGATTTGCAAGAGTTTCAGGTGAAATGCCAATACTTTTCAGCGAATGTTCATCTGGCGTATAAGGTTCTTTGCATTCATCACAAAGTACACGCACCAGACGCTGAGCAATAACTGCCAGAACGGATGATGACAACAGAAAAGGCTCAATGCCAATATCGATCAATCGTGTAATGGCACTGGCCGAATCATTGGTATGTAAGGTTGAAAAAACAAGATGTCCGGTTAGTGCAGATTGAACAGCAATTTCAGCAGTTTCCCTGTCACGAATTTCACCAATGAGGATGACATCAGGGTCCTGACGAACAATAGAACGTAACCCCCTGGCAAATGTCAGATCAATTTTAGGATTGACCTGAATCTGACCAATACCTTGAATTTGATATTCAACAGGATCTTCAACTGTAATAATGTTGATATCCGGATTGTTGATTGTTGATAAGATAGCATACAATGACGTTGTTTTTCCACTTCCTGTGGGACCGGTAACCAGTATAATGCCATGAGAGGAATGAATCAATTCATCAGTTGTTTGAAATTGTTGATCGGATAAGCCCAAATCTGTCAGTTTTAGCAAAACGCTTGTTTTATCGAGCAAACGAAGCACCACTCTTTCGCCAAAAGTGGTTGGCAGGGTGGAGACACGAATGTCAATATTTTTGTCGCCAATGCGAATTTCGATACGTCCATCCTGCGGCAGACGTTTTTCAGCAATATTCAAATCGGCCATAACCTTGATTCTGGAAACCAGTGCAGATTGAATGCGTTTGGGTGGGGAGATCATATCATAGAGGATACCATCCACACGTTGACGTACTTTAAAAGAATTTTGAAAAGGCTCCATATGAATATCACTGGCGCGGGCTTTAACTGCCTGAGAAAGAATGTGATTGACCAGTTTGATAATTGGGGCATCACTGGTATCATCTAAAAGATCAACAGTTTCTTCAATTTCGGTGATAATGCTGTCGCCGGTTTCTTCTTCCATATCTTGAACAAGCTGCTCTGCTGAATCACGACTCATATCATATGAAAGGTTCGTGGCAGAGAGGATTGCAGCCCCTGGCGAAAAGACAACGTGAAGATCATCTGCCCCAAATACACGAACAAGATCATCAAGTGCCTGCAGGCAAATCGGATTACTGATTGCAATGATTCGGCAGCCAAATTCATTTCGATCCCCTTTTTCCCTGAACATTGGCCCTTGTCTGGAATAATTGGCATCTCGTGTTTCAATGGGAACCATGCCATATCTTTTTAAAAATTGAATGGGGACATTTTTGGCAAATTCAACATTAATATCGTTTATGGGCAATTGTTCCCAGACAGGAATTTTATATTGCATACTCCATGCATTGAGTAATTGCATCTCACTGACAAAGTTTTTTTGAACGAGAACATTGCCATATTCAGTCTGCTTTTCTGCTTGAATGCGATGGGCTTCAACAATTGTTTCTTCAGGTATATTGAAGTGTTCAATCAATATGGTATCAAGGGTTTCCAAAGTCATCTCCTATTTATCAATTTGTTTATTTCGATATTGAATAAATCCATCTTTGACAGCACTATAGGGTTCAAAGGCCATATCCTTAATTTTTTCATATTCACCCACTCGAAATGAGATTGTATTGACTGTACGAACCGTGCTGACACCAATCATAACATAGGGATCTTCAATATAATTGACAGGATCCAGATAATTATCACCAAAACTACCGGTGAAATCACGAAGTGTCGTGCTTCCCAAAAATGGCAGTACAATATAAAAACCATTACCAACACCATATGAACCGAGGGTTTGTCCCAGATCTTCTTCGTGATAATCCAGATGCAGGTATTTTTTTGAAGGCGTGGTCAGTCCCAATATACCAACTGTAGAATCAACAACAAACGAAACAATTTCTGAGGCCGTATCTTTGGGACGTAATTGAAGCATACAATTTACAGCACGTTGCGGCATGTTTATGTTATTAAAAAAATTAAAAATACCAATACGTACAGGTGCCGGGGTAAAACGTTTATAGTTTTGCGCAACAGGTTTTATACACCAGAAATAAAGTTTGTCATTAAATATAAATGTATACCGGTTCAATTTTTCTAAAGGATCCCATACAGCGGGCGTTATGGGATTATTAGAATTATCATCAAATTCATCATCAAAGGCCCAATCATTTTGCGCATCTGTTTGAGATTGATCTGTATCGGCATAGACCATGTCATTTATGAAAAGACCAGATATGATGAGAAGCATGCAGATAAACGTTTTTGATTGTCTCATGGTAAACCTTTTTGTTCCTATAAATCAGAAAATTGGCCCAGTTTTTTATGCATCATGCCAATCAGATCATCAACGCCTTGTTTTATGAGAATTTTATTAAATTGTGTCCGATAGTTTCGCACCAGACTGACACCTTCGATAGATATATCGTAAACTCGCCATCGGTCTGATTTTATTAATTTATAATCCATTGGGATTTCATTTTTTTGTGTAACAATCATTGTTTTGACAAGGGATTTATTTTTATATTGACGTTCATCAAGGTATTTCACAGTTTCATTGGTATATTCTTCGAGGCGTTGATAATAAATATTGGCCAGAAATCTTGCAAACAAGTGGGTAAACTTTTTTTTCTGGTCGCTAGATAATTGTTTCCATTCCTTCCCCATGGTTCGTTGGGCCATTTCATCAAAATCAAACAATTCCATGCCAATATTAAAAATTTTTTTACGTTGTTCCGCCTGTGCTTCAGGTGTAGTTGCTTTTTGCTTGTCTTTCATCATATGAATGACCGCATCAATACTTTTCTTTAATACAGGCATGGCATCATTCGCAATTGCATTGGTTGACATCAAAAGAAGTGTACACATTAAAAGTGTGGTCATATTTTTTTTCATAAAATTATTCTCCAAAAATTAATTTTTTACGCCACCAAAAACATATTTACTGATCAAAGATTCCAGATCAACAGCAGATTCTGTTTCAAAAATCAAGTCCCCATTTTTTAAAATGATGTCTGACCCGCCAGCAGATATTTGAATATACTTATCACCAATAAGGCCACTGGTTTTAATGGATGCAATGACATCATCGGTCAATTTAATATGGGACTGAATCATCATTTTCACTACTGCCACTTGATCTTTTGGATCCAGACGAATGGATTCAACCTCGCCAATTTGAACACCGGCCATTTCAATAAATGCACCGGATTTGAGTCCGGAAACAGATTCAAACCGGGCCGTTAAATAATAACCACCAGGACTGAACCAATCTATTTTTCCCAATCGGATGGTCAGGTATGCCGTGCAAACCAGACCAATAAAAACAAATATTCCAACCCACAGGGTTATGATGCTGTCTTTGTTGACCATAATTTTTTTATTCTCCACATAAGTATAAATATATTAATCAGGCGCAATAATATCAATCGTTCACCAATAATTTACAATAATAATTTTGTCATCAAGTTTGAATAGTGTCAAGTTATTTTTCCATCACCTTTGCCCACAGGATGGCAAAACGATTGGATTGAATATCAAATTTACATACACAATACAATCTTATTTATCTATCAGATAAGAATCGATTTAATTCAATTACAAATTTTACTGGTTCACTCATCATCACCGCGTGCCCACTTTTTTTGAATGCTATGAGTTTTGAATTTGTGATCTGTTGTGATAAATACATGGCACTTTCAAATGGATACATTTCGGATAACATCCCAACAAAAATGGTTGTTTTTACATCAATTTTATGTATTTGCGCAATTAAGTTATAATCATTATTCATGTAAGCATTCAGTATCGTATAATAAGCCTGCCAGTTTGCTGGTACAAAAAAATTTTGAATGAAAGGCGTTCTCATCAGTGTTTGAATGGTTAGTTTTGCGGTTGTTGATGGAAAGGATGCTGAAGTAAACCGTGCAAATTTCATCATGGCGTAGCATCTTTCGTCATAAGGCAAGTCAAAAAAGTTTTTCTCAGATTGGTGTTTTGAAAGTAAGGTCAGAACATTACGAAAATCAAACATCCATCGTTCATGATCATCAAGTCCCAAACCAAATTCGAATGCATTGGTGTGTTTAAAAGATGGTGATTGATCAATGCATAAGAATTTAGTGATCCGATCAGTTTTTTTTCGAGACAGATAAAACATTGATACATAAGCACCCATTGATATTCCCCCCAAAGCAATCCTGTCTAACTGGAAATAATCAAGGATATCTTCAACATCTTCATAAAAATTGGTGAATACGCAAGGATTATTAATCTTTGTATTTGCAGAATGCCCAAATCCTCTAAAATCTGGTAAAAAAAATTGATATTTGCCAGTCAATGGCCAAATGAATGGTAACCAGTGACGGGATTCCATACCAAAGCCATGAAGTAGCACAACAGGCTTTCCGCGACCAAATACGCGTACGTAAATATGCTCTTTGTCTCTGGTCGATATTTTTTCTAGCATAATCAAGAAAATATAATATTGATATGTAATCGTCAAGGTTAAAATTGCTTTTGATTATGACAAAGCGTCCCATATGCTTTCCCACGCGCATCATTTCTTCAATAGATTCGATCCAAAATGAACATGTTCAGAGATCACGGCGAACAATTTACCGTGATCTCTGATGTTATAAATTTTCAATAATGCAATAAATACTTGATAACTTATCAAAAAGTTGATATGAATTTTTGTAAATGAAGCTTCATGAGAAAAATGAATTGAATTAAAATTTAAAAGGAGGAAGAATGGCAAAAAGAAAAACGTCTTTATTCTTATTGGTATTGGGATTTGTCTTACTTATTTTCACAAATTATGCATTCTGTGATACGTACTTTAAAAAAACAGAATGTCAAATCCATGCGGATATTAACCGCACTCCCCCCAGTGACAACAACGATATCTGGACATTGACTGCTGAACACTATTCCGAATGGAAATACGGGGATACCTTTTTGTTTATGGATTTGGAAAGCCAACCCACTTTCAGGCAAACACCTGCTACAATGTATTTTGAAATTGCGCCGCGTTTCAGTTTAGATAAAATCATAAAACAGGATTTGATTCCATCCCCTTTTTTGGGTGAGGTCTATCTTGCTTTCCAGTATAATGGTGCTGATGTTCCTTTTATTCCAACATCCTGGCTGGCTGGCGTATCGGTTGATTTTTTGGGGCAACCCAATTATGGGTTTTCCAATTTAAGTCTATTTATAAAAGACAGCGATCGTAAAGGGGCCTTTGATAATGAAATTCCTTATCAAAACGATATATCCTGGCAACTGACCTTTGTCTGGGGACAACCATTTAATTTGGGGCCGCTTCAAATGGAATTCAATGGATTTCTGGACTACTGGCAGGAAAATTCACTTGTTATTAAAGATAAAACCTACCGAATTTTATTGACAGAACCCCAATTAAGGTTAAAATTATCCAGTTTTACAGGAAAGGATAATTTCTTGTCTAATTCTGTGGTTGGAACCGAAATAGAAATATCACATCATTTCTTTGGTGAAAATGAAAGGTGGCGAATTAATCCAACCTTATTTTTTGCGGTGGTATTTTAAAACAATTATTTGCACAAAATTGATCTGATAACGACCTGTTTTTGTCTGGTCAGATAAGTCGGACAGAACATAGATGTTAGACTTGTCTGGCCTGTCCAACAGGGAATTGTATTTAATTCTTAGATTTGCCGCCACAATATATCTATGGACACTGCTCATGTTTCAATGTGAATGCAAGATATGTTATTATTGCATTCGACTATATGGTTTCGGGTCATAGGCATTTCGTACACCTTCACCCACAAAAACGCCCAATAACATGACAATAAATAAAGAAAATGATGGATATAAAATGAGCCACCACGCCCATCGAAAAGACTGGGCCTGGGCCATTAATTCTCCCCAGCTTGGCGTGGGCGGAGGAAGTCCAAAACCAAGATAATCCAGTGCGGCCAGTGCGCCAATGGCACCGACAAGGGAGAATGGCACAAAGGTTATGATTGGTGTCAAGGCGTTGGGTAAAATATGATACATCAGAATACGCCAGGTTGGCAATCCCTGTGTTTGAGCTGCTTCAACAAAAGATAGATGTCTTAATCGCAAAAATTCAGCACGCATATAATATGAAATGCCAATCCAATTGAACATGCCATAACATATTAATAACAACAAAAAACTGCGACCCAATACAGCACCCATCAATATCATGATATATAAAAAAGGTAATGCATTCCAAATTTCTGTCAGCCGCTGCCCCAGTAAGTCCAACCATCCACCATAATATCCTTGAATACCTCCTGCACAAATACCCAAAACCATTGAACAAATAACCAATAACATTCCAAAAGTCATTGAAATTCGCAATCCATGTATAATTCGGGTAAGCACATCGCGTCCGGCACTATCCAGACCCAAAGGATGACCGGTAACTGGACGAAAAGGAAAACGAACATCTTCTTTTTCAAATCGAATTTTATATAAAATGTCATTTATCCGCATTTGTGTCGGTTCAACAATTGCATGAAAACGTAAGCCTGCATTCTTTATTAATCGTTTTTTTTGCTGATCTGTTAGTTGGAAAGGAAATCCTTCAATGGATGTACCTGTCAGGAACTTTTGACCGGAAACAACATCAATTTCGCCTGCTTTTTGTTTATTGGGTGTAAAAACAATTTGAAAGTTTTTAGAAATGCCTGGTGCTTTTCGAAAAATCAGACGCAGTTTTCCCGGTGGACGTGTCCGCTGGGTATAGGTGGATAATGAAATGGTAAAAGGTTTATGATCAAAGCCTTTTAATTGGACAGCTATTCTTTCGCATGACTTATTATTAAATCGAGAATCAATGGCATCAAGAAAGCTTTTGGGGAGTTGAAATATATTTTCAAGCGGCTGACCTTTTAATTTTTTATCCTTAATACAGGAGAATTCTTCCATATGGTAAGCCCGATAAATTTTTCGATCTCTTTTTATTTGTATATGACCCAAAAGTGGCTGACAATCAAAACGAACATAAACGTTATTGTCAATTTGTATTGAATCAGGCGACACAGTTTCATTGGGTCCAAAGGGATGGATGGGAAAAAGCATCCAATTATCTGGACTTCTAGTGAAATATTGGGATTGTTGTATGCGTTTATAGTCCGGTCGTGTTTTTTTGCCTGAACCGGTAAAGAGATCATCCGGATAGTACCAGACCAGTGGAAAATATGACTGACCATTGTAATGAATATACAGTGGAATATTATAACAAATACATTCTGAAAATAAACTGATTCCATAAATTATCAATAAGAGCCAGAATGAATAATAAGCGCGTTTCATTTGCTTGAAGCGAAGCAAACGTTTTTGTGTGATTGGATTTTTGATAAGTCTCATGGATTTGTCACTTGATCATGAATCGTGGTTTCAAATTTCATTGAATCGTCTCCAAAATTTAACTGAATACCCAGCGCAAATAAAGGTAATGACCAGTGAATCTGATTGCAAATTTTTACATAATCTTTTTCTGTTGTCATCAGATATTTGGCACCTGCACTGAGTGCGTTTGCCTCAATTGTCCTCAAATCATTGTCTGTATAGTCGTGATGGTCATCAAAATTATCTGATGCGACGACCTGATATTGTAAGCCAGTCAATATTTTCAAAAAATCATTATTATTGGCAATGCCCGAAAAAGCATACACCGCCTGGTTAGCCAATGTTTCAGTTGTTAGAAAAGAAATATGCCCAGTATCGTTTGTCTGCATGAGCTGATCTGGTTCATGATTGCACTTGAATATGGGTTTGTTTCCGACAAATGGTTTTAACTGAGATAAATTTTTCTGATGTTGAGTGGCGCGTGTCAGAACAAACAAATGGGCACGGTGTAAATGGGATTTGGGTTCTCGCAGCATACCTCTGGGAATGATATATGTATTACCTAAAGGGCGATGAAAATCCATGAGAACAATATCCAAATCTCGAAATATGCGTAAATGCTGAAAAGCATCATCCAATAATATAATATCCGGCGAAAATTGTTGATATGCCATTAGGCCGGATTCATAGCGGTTTTTCCCCACAATTACCGGTACATTATCAAGCTTTTGCGCCATAAGAAAGGGTTCATCACCGGCAGTTCGGGCATCCAAAAAAACTTGATTACCATCACTGACAATTGCACATGTTTGCGTATATGTGCCTTTATAGCCTCGACTCAGAATTACCACACGAAAACCAAGCCGCGTCAGCGTTCTTGCAAGATATATTGTCATTGGTGTTTTGCCCGCTCCACCAGTCGAAATATTGCCAATGGAGATAACTTTACATGGCAGTTTCTGGATTCTAAAAATGCCCCATTGATATAATAATGCACGAATTTTCATTATTCCTGCATATATAAGGGATAAAACAAATAAGACAAAGGCGAGGATTCCTGTTGCATGATCTGATCGCATAATGGATTCTATTTGTGTTCTCATTTTTTGAAAAATTTTACCATTTCTTTGATTTTGATAATCGTTGAATTTTTGCGTGTACAATTCGTCCCAGGTAGATAACCAAAAACAATACAGACAATATCAAAAGTGAATAGGGTATACCTTTTAATTTATACCAGACCGGTAAGGTATTGGCAACCTGGATACCAATAATAGAAAATGCGATCAGCCCTGACATTATCATTATAATAATGATGCTTACGCTATTGGATTGATACCAGGGGAGAATCGTTCTCTTGTAAAAAGGTTCTTCATGGTACATAATATTACTCTTCTAAATAAATAACTGAAAAATTATGAATATTTCTGCAATAAGTTATTCCAAAGAAACGATTTATTCAAATTTATTCTTTACTCAATATCAATCGCTCTTCATCAAAATCTGCAAAATTGAGTGCTATCTTTCTAAAAACATTATTAATTTCATCAAAGGCATCGACCAGCATGGGATCAAAATGTGACCCCTTGCCTTCAAGAATAATATTATACGCTTTATCATGTGAAAAAGGCGGTTTATAAACACGTTTACTGACAAGGGCATCGTAGACATCCGCTAAGGCCATCAATCGACCGGATAATGGGATATCCTCACCTTTTAAACCGCGGGGATAACCACTGCCATCCCATTTTTCATGATGGGTATATGCGATCTCTTGTGCATATCGAAAAAACGTATTGGTGCCAAACATTTCGCTGGCCTTTTTCAAGGCAGCATTTCCATATTCTGTATGCTTTTTCATTTCATCAAATTCTTCGGAAGTCAATTTACCGGGCTTAAATAGTATTTGATCAGCAACACCAATTTTTCCAATATCGTGCAGGGGCGCAGATTTATATAATAATTCAATAATATTTTCATCAAGTACTTTTTGATAAGCTGGCAGTTCAATAAGTTTGTCAGCCAGAGCTTTCACAAAATTTTGTGTCCGTTGAATATGTCCACCTGTTTCCGGATCACGTGTTTCTGCCAATGATGTCAATGAACATATGGTTAAATCCTGCGTTAAACTCAACTCTTTTGTACGCTCTCTGACTTTGATTTCAAGAATTTCATTTTGTTCTTCGAGTTGTTCTTTTGCCAGCTTTAATTCCAGATGATTTTTGACCCGAGATTTAACAATTGATGGGTTAAAAGGCTTTCGAATATAATCAATTGCCCCCATATCCAGACCTTTTTTCTCACCTGATTCGTCGTTCATTGCAGTGACAAATATAATCGGAATTTTATTGGTTCTTTCTTCTTTTTTTAGCCGTTGACATACTTCATATCCACTCATCCCCGGCATCATGATATCCAGAAGAATCAAATCGGGAAGTTCTTCATCAATATATTCGAGTGCGCTTTCACCATCCATGGCAACAGCAATATCATAATCATCACCCAATGTTTCAACCAAAATGTCAATATTGGTTTCAGTGTCATCAACGATCATGACTGTGCATTCTGATAATTCCCTCATGGAAGTTTGTTCCTTGTTCTCACAGAAGATAATTGATCCTGTGCATTTTTAAATTTGTATCGACGGAGGCTGTCATGAACCTGTTCAATGTGGTCACGAATGGCCTTGTCAATGTTACAATTAAGGATTTCATCGCAAATTTGTTTGCCTTTTCTGGGATTTCGCTTTTTAATATGTGTATCCAGTTGTTCTAAAAGATCAATGAGTTGCTGATCATTTAAATGTCTAGAGTCATTCTCAGATGTACTTTTATTATTCGCGTTATTTATCGTTTTGACAGATGTTGTAATTTCTGCTGGTACAACTGCTTCTTTTGTTACTGGAATGGCAAAATCAAATTGAAGATTAACGATTGATCCCTCATCAGGAACACTATTGATAAATAATTTACCATTCATCATCTTTATTAACTGACGACACAATGCCAAACCCAATCCAACACCGCCATGTTTTCGCGTTTTTGAACTATCTGCTTGAATAAAAGGCTGAAACAAGGCTTCTTGCTGCTTTTTGCTCATACCGGGTCCGGTATCTTTCACAGAAAATGCCACACGTGCTTTTGCATCTTTTATTTCCAGAAGACGCGATTTTATTTTGACATATCCCGATGAGGTAAATTTGATTGCATTATCACCCAGATGAAATAAAATTTTTTGCAAGCGGGCAGCGTCACCAATCAATTGCTGGGGGATCAGTGGATCTTCTGAAAAAAACAATTGAATCTGATTTCCTTCTTTTAATCGAAATGATAATTTATTTTGTACTGTCGAAAGCACATCCCTCACTTGAAAAATTTCCTGCTTGCTTGAAACATTACCAGACTCACATGATGAATACTCAAGAATGTCATCGATTAATTCTTTGAGCAATTCCGATGATTTTTTTATATTTGAAAGATATTCAGATTGTTGCGTATTCAGGCCTGAATCCAGCGCGAAATGGGTCATATTCATGATCATATTCATGGGAGTCATTAATTCGTGACTGACATTACATAAGAAGTCAGTTTTCGCCTGATTGGCTTTTTCTGCAATCATTCTGGCAGATTCGGCTGACTCTCTGGCTGATTTCAATTCAATGGCCAGGTCCATGAGTTGACGTTGTTGAAACTGCACTTTTAAATGGTTTTTAAGCCTGGAAACAACCTCTTTTGTATGAAATGGCTTGGATACATAATCAACTCCCCCGCTGTCAAATGCGCGAAGAATACTTTCCAGATCATTCAAAGCGGTGATAAAAATGACCGGAATATGTTTTGTTGTGGAATCTTCCTTAATTTTTTTACAGGCATCAAAACCATTCATTTCAGGCATCATAACATCCATTAATATGATATCAGGCAGTTCTTCTTTTGCTTTGGCAATAGCTTCAAGACCATTTATGGCTGTAACGATGGATGTTACATAGTCCTCAATACAATCACACAGCATTTCAACATGCTGTTCATCATCATCAACAATTAATATTTTTGATTGAAACCGGCTATCTTTTGCCACCATATCTTGATTGCTCATGTAGTGTTATCCTATTTTTGAATGAATGCTTTCCAATACTTTGGCAGCATCTTTAAAACGATATCGTTTTAAATATTTGTCCAATTCTTTTATGTCACTGGCAACAATTTCTGGCAATTCGAAATTGTTAATTTCGCTCATTACCTGTTTGCAAGGTTTTGGCTTTCTTTTCTTGACAGCATCAGAAAGTTCTTCGAGTTTGTGCGTGAGCGTTTCAATATCAAGCGGCTCTTTTTTATCGACACCTGCTTTGTCCTGATTAGAAAGGTCCAGTTTCTTTAATTCCTTGAGTAAATTTAAAAAGGTTTTAGAAAATGATTCCAGATGTTCTTTTAATTGTTGATCATCCTCATTAATAGATGATTCCAATGCCAACGCTTGTTTTTGCAAATCCAAAGCACCAATATTTCCAGAAACACCTTTTATTGTATGAACCCATCTCGACGCCTCGGACAATTCCTCATTTCTGAGCCAGATTTTAAGGGTATCAATGTCTGAAGGCGTATAGGCGTTGATAAATTTTTCAAGAAGTTTTATATAAAAATTCACATTGCCATTCAATCGTTCAAGTCCATTCTCAATAGAGACGCCCGGGATTTCTTCAGGAAGTGCAACCGTGTCTGATGCTATTGATTCAATCTCATCTTCTATTTCAGATTCCTGATCTTCTGCCTGTTCTTTTTCCGGTATCCACTGCACAAGGGTTTCATATACTTTATTTGGATCCAGTGGTTTTGTAACATGATCATTCATGCCCGCATCAAGGCTTTTCTCTTTATCACCTGTCATTGCGTGGGCAGTCATTGCAATAATAGGCACCTGGGTATATCCTTTTTCACGAATTTTTCGGGTTGCCTCAAGGCCATCCATTTCTGGCATCTGGATATCCATAAAAATAAGATCAAATTCATCTTCTACAACAGCAGCAATGGCTTCAAGACCATTATTGGCGACAGTAATTTTAAAGTTGTTATTACTTAACAGTTCTGTAACAATTTCCTGGTTGATTTCGTTATCTTCAACGACCAGGAGTTTCGCGCCTCTAATTTTGGACAGCAATTTTTTCTTATCTTCTATCAAGCGTGCTGATTTTCTGAGAGAAACCTTATTCCCTTTACCGCAAAGAATATCCATAATGGCATTAAAGAGTATGGAACGATTGACCGGTTTAATCAAAAATGATTCAAAACCAGCATCTTTGGCACGATTAATCACTTCTTCACGTCCATAAGCAGATACCATTAATATTTCAGGCATTTTTTTGATGACATCACTGTTTTTAATGACTTTTGCCGTTTCAATGCCATCCATTTCTGGCATTTTCCAATCCAGTATTACCAGATCATATGGCTCTTTGCACGTTTTCAATTCTTCAATTGCTTCCTTACCAGAAGACAAAGCTTTGCATTTTAGGGAGAATGAAGCCAGATGCTGCATAAAAATCATGCGAGAAACTTCGTTATCATCAACAATCAGGCAACGTTTCTGGTCCAGATCATCGGTTGTGTATTGTGCCTTGTCTTTTTGATTGTGGTCGATTTTAAAAGGCAGATTAAATTTAAATGTTGAGCCCACACCTGGTTCACTGCTGACAGAAATTTCTCCACCCATCAAATGGACAAGTTGCTTGCAAATGGACAATCCCAAACCAGTTCCACCATATTTTCGTGTAGTAGAGCCATCTGCCTGGGTAAACGACTGAAATAATTTTTTTAACGCTTTTTGTGTCATACCGATGCCGGAATCTTTTACCCTGAACTCAATATTAACAGTGTTTTCATCCTTTTCAATAATATTTGCATACAGGATTATTTCGCCTTTACTGGTAAATTTTAATGCATTGGAAAAGAGGTTGGACAATATTTGTTCTAAACGAAGTGGATCCCCGATCAGCCATCGGGGAACATCGGGTTCGACATTAAATAAAACTTCAAGCCCTTTTTGGTCTGCCTTGTATGTAATAATATTGGATAAATTATCGAGAACACCATCAAAATTAAAAGAAATGTATTCGATTTCCAGTTTGCCGGCCTCAATTTTCGTGTAGTCCAGGATATCGTTGATAATTCGAAGCAAAGATCCTGCAGATGTATTGATTTTATTAAGAAAGTCATATTGTCTGGGATCAAGATCGGTTTGAAGTACCAGATGGGTCAGGCCTAAAATAGCATTCATAGGGGTACGAATTTCGTGACTCATATTGGCGAGGAATTCGCTTTTAAATTGACTGGCCAATTCGGCTTCCTCTTTTGCAATATACAATTCTTCCTGAGTTCGTTTGTGCTGTTCAATTAAGTCTTCAAGGCGGGAGTTGGTTTCTGTCAATTCTTTGGTACGTTCCTCAACCATGACTTCCAGATGATTTTTATACTTATTCAGGGATTCATTTAACTTTTGAAGCCGTGTTCTGGATTCCAGTAATTTTTCAACCATCCGCCGGAAACTTTTTTCAAGTACAACAAATTCATTGTGACCCGGTAAACAGATATCAATTTTGACATGTTCCAGATTGTCCAGATCCAGTTTAGTTGTGGCAGTAGTCAGTTTAAACAAGGGACTTCTGATATATCTGCGGCTATACATGATAAAAATAATCCACAGGGCAAAGGATTTAATAAATGAATTTAAAATAAGAAAGAAAAATCCAACTTTCACACGTCCCAAAACAACCGATTGATCTGAAAATATGCTCAGTCTGCCAATCCTGACTTTTTTGCCATCAAGTTCATAATGAATATCTCCTGCATACACGTAAACCTGATTTTTTTTCCCAAAATTTTTGATATATTCCCAGTTCAAAATCGCACGCCATCCCTCTTGTGTATTGTCTGATTCCTGTTGCTGTACATTTCCAGCAATACCAACAATGCGACCACTTTCATCCTGCACATAGATACCGGTTACAGATGGCAGGATAACACCACCATTAATAATTGACTGTGTTTTGGTCAGATCAAAATCCCATAAGGACAGGGCAAGTCCATCTTCAATTGTTTTATATATGGTTTGAAGTTCGCCAATAATACAATTTCTGGTATGATAAAATTCAACAACGATATGAATGATTGTTACAACAATAGCGATAACTATATATATGCCAAAAACGCTTTTTAATAACTTTGTTGCGATTGAGTCCTTGATTTTTACTTTTGGAATATGTTCAAGCATTTTATTCTTTCCTGGATTATTCATGTAAATTGGCGTTGATGCTGTTTGATAAGAAAGATTCTCATCAGCCTGATTGGTTTGCAAAAACTGTGCATTAATATTGTATAATTTTTTGTTGAGGGATTGTCAAGTCATCAGGTTTTTATTTTGTATTATTATACTGCATAGATGAAATAATCAATATCACTGTTGCATTCATTGAAACTGTATGATAAAATACCTGGAAAAAATAATGGTACAATAAAAAACTAATTACAATCAATTCTTATGGAAAGGAATTAAAATTGAAGACAAAATTAAAGGTTGTTTTTTCGCAGAGACATAAGCTATCTATAATAAGTATAATTATGTTTCTGGTATTTTTTTTAGTTGTCAGCCAGGTGATGTGCGATGAATGCCCATCAAAAAAGGATCTACTTGAAAGGATACAACCCATTGTTAAGCGTGACGTTGAAATCAGGGGAATTCGTTCGACTGCCTATAAAGGTTTATGTGAAATTCATGTACGTATCAGTGGGCGGGATAATATTATGTATACCAATCCAGAAAACGAATTTTTTGTGTTTGGTCATCTGATAGAAAGCAAAACAGGTGAAAATCTAACACGAGAAGCATTGGAAAAATATACAAAACTTTCACCAAAAGAGGTTCAAAAGCTCAAATCCTATACCGCTTTTTCCATAGGCAAGGGGCCGGTTGAAGTTTTTTACGTTACAGATCCGCAATGCCCATATTGTAAAAAGGGTGAAGCCATATTAAAAAAACTTGCTGAGAATAAAGAGATTAGAACACACTTTATTTTATATCCATTGTCCTTTCATAAAAATGCAAAAGAACAATGTATTTCAATTATTTGTGATAATAAAGGTGTCGAAGGGCTGGAATCGGAATATCAATCTGAAAATCAATGCGAGACTGGAAAAAATAAAATTGAAGCCACCATTTTATTCATGAAAGAAAAGGGCATTACGGGTACGCCAGGATATATTTTCACAGATGGCATTATTCACACAGGACTTCTTCGTGAACCCAATCTAAGAGAACGACTGGGATTACCGCCCCCTATACCTGCTGAAGAAAAGCCGGAATCTGTGAAAAATCCCCCAATAAAGGACAAAAAAGCTGAAAATACAAATCATCCAAAGAAATAATAAACTGATATTTTGATTGAACATATTTGAATCAATTTGAGGCATATTTTTTGCAAATTTCAATGGGTTCAAAAATTAATTTATATTCTGACAAGTTACTTGCCAGGATAAACCCATTTATTAAAAAGGAGTTTTTCATGAGACTCATTACACGTTCGGACTTTGATGGTCTGGTTTGTGCCGTATTATTGGTCGAAGCCGGGATTGTTGATGAATACAAATTTGTTCATCCCAAGGATGTTCAGGATGGCATTGTCAAGGTAACAGAGAATGATGTATTGACCAATATTCCATATGTATCAGGATGCGGTTTATGGTTTGATCATCACTCCAGTGAACAGGAACGTTTAAAGCTGGATCAACAGTTTCATTATAAAGGATTGAGTAAGGAAGCACCAAGCTGTGCCAGAGTCATTTATGACTATTATGGTGGAGATGAACGTTTTTCAAAATTTGAGGCCAATGGCTTGATGGAAGGTGTTGATAAAAGCGATAGCGGCCAATTGACCCTTGATGAAATTTTAGACCCCAAAGGATGGATACTGTTGTCATTTATCATGGACCCGCGAACCGGTTTGGGACGATATCGGGATTATCGCATTTCCAACTATCAGCTCATGGAAAAAATGATTGAATATTGCCAGACCATGACTGCTGAGGAAATTCTTCAGGTTCCTGATGTCCAGGAACGTATTAAACGTTATTATGAGCAGGAAGAAGCCTATGAAAAAATGATTCGTGAAAATAGCACTGTAAACAAAAATTTACTGATCATTGATTTACGAAATGTTGAAGAATTTGTATCAGGCAATCGGTTTAAGGAGTATGTGCTTTTTCCGGAACAAAACATTTCCATGCGCATTATCTGGGGGTTTAAAAAACAGAATGTGGTATTCACTGCTGGCCACAGCATTATTAACAGAACTTCGAATACCAATATCGGGTCCATGATGCTGAAATATGGCGGTGGAGGCCATCGTGCTGTTGGAACCTGCCAGATTCCAGTGGAAAGATGGGAAGAAGTCAGAAAGGAATTGATTGATAAGATCATCTCTGATGGATAAAAAATCATATGAAGTTTTTCAAAAAATACGATATTGACCGCCTTGATCAGCGGAATGATCTGTTAATTGAAAAATTATCTCCCTATGTCAATTTTATTTTACGTAATTATTTTCGTTCCTCGGTTCATGGGATTTATCGTATCCCACATGGCCCAGGCCTGTTTGTTGGCAACCATAATGCGGCATTATTAACGCCAGATTCATTTATTTTTGCCACAGAAGTTTGTGAAAAAAAAGGTGTGCAAGAAGTGCCATACGGCCTGGGCCATGAAATTACAATTTCAATACCACTTATTCAACAATTATTAGTACCACTGGGTGCAGTTCGGGCATCACATGATTGTGCCCATCAATTGTTTCTTCAGAACAAGAAGGTACTTGTGTATCCAGGTGGTGATTATGATGTGATGCGCCCATTCCGGCATCGCAACAAAATTGTTTTTGGGGGAAGAAAAGGGTATATCCGACTGGCGTTAAGAGAGAAAGTACCCATTATTCCTGTTGTGACAGCCGGTGCGCATTCTGTGTACATTATTATTGATGATATGCGATGGCTGGCAAAATTACTTCGTCTGGATCGAATCTTTCGCATGAATGTATTCCCATTGACGCTCAGTATTCCTTGGGGACTGACGTTGGGTCCCTTGATTTTTTTTATTCCATATCCATCAAAAATTTCTATTGAAATCCTTGAACCTGTTTATTTTAAACATACTGGAACCGATGCTGCAAATGATAAATCTTATGTGAATGACTGTGCAAATCGTGTTGAGGGGTTGATGCAGTCGGCTTTGGATCGGATGGTGGCTTGAGGATTTGTTATAATAGTTTATTCAAGGATTTATGGAAGATAGAGATATCACTTAGGAATTCTCGGAAAATAAGTTCCCCATTTAATATATTGAATTCCTATTTTTATGTATCGGAAAAACAAAATCCTGCTTTATATTGGTTCAAGTTCAATTCCGCTTGCTAACGCGCGCGGCTCTGAAAATTTCGGCAGTTTTTAATCTGAGCCGTGCGCGTTAGCAAGCGGGACTGTACTTGAAGCAAATATCAAACAGGCTTTCCGAATACGCACAAAAGTTAGGCCAATCTAAAATTTGCCCGAAGGGCACTATGTTCTAAATATTAATAACAAAAAATGGAGGAGAAATGAAAAAACAGATGTTAGGGGTATTTATTGCATTAATCATGTTTGCAATACCCTGTCAGGCCGGGAATAACGATACATTCGGTATCGGAGCAAAGG
>Ga0272440_1000130_pt1 | contig 61288 bp, 57 predicted proteins | sample SSMMMBAug17_FD_192440 | JGI IMG/M metagenome (GOLD analysis project Ga0272440, IMG submission 192440) | Marine sediment archaeal communities from Little Sippewissett salt marsh, Falmouth, MA, United States - SSM-MMB-Aug17 | ecosystem: Environmental > Aquatic > Marine > Wetlands > Sediment ... | reverse complement strand
TTGGGCATGTATGCTGTGATATTTGTAATCCTTGCATCAATGAGTTTATGCGAAAAATATTTTTCCTGAACTCCGGTAGAACTGGTTCTGTACCAGGAAATTTCACATTCTGTTAAATTTTCACCTGATGTTAAAGCTGCATATAACAGTGGTGAAGATTTATCATATACCTTGGTAATTTTCAAGGGTTTATGAACACGTTGCCCTGAGGGTTGTCCACTTTGTGGATCTTTTGGAATCGTCACTTGATGCTCAAAGGCCTGAACAAGAATTTCGTCTTCATGACCTTCTTGCCAGATATTTCCGACACTTTCATCTGTAAAAGTGCCACTGGTAATGGCCCCTTGTTTTGCTCCAGTAATTTTCATGTATGCGGGTGTTGGCATAATACCTCCTTTTAAGAATAAATTAAAAACGCCACTTTTTTTGAATGCCAATTTTCAAACAAAGCGGACTATCAAATATATAAATAAAACATATAATTATAAGTGTTAATCCTTATCTAATTTTCCAACCAGTGACAGGGTAAAATAAGCTCCCATATATTTAAAATGAGGCTTAACCTGTATGCCGACTTCATACCAGCCAACATCGCCAGGGACTTCCTTGACATCAACATGGGCTTCTCGAAGCGGTCTTTCACTTCTTGTGTCAGCTGATGGGTTATCCTGGTCGGAAACATAACCACGAAGCCAATCGTTTAATTCTCTGTTCAGGTCATCTTTTGTTTTCCAACTACCAATATTTTCCCGTTGGATAAATTTGATATAATGGGCAATTCGACTGATAATAAACATATATGGAAGTTGCATTCCCAGTTTGAAATTTTGTTCTGCCTGTTTACCTTCTTCACTGATACCAAAAGATTTTGCTTTTTGAACAGAATTAGCGGAAAAGAATGCTGCGTTATTGCTCCCTTTTCTCATGACAAGCGGGATAAAGCCCGCTTCTGACAGATCAGTTTCTTGTTTATCAGATATCAGGGTTTCTGTGGGAATTTTGGTTTGGATATTTCCCATGGCTTCATATTTATGGAGGGGAAGATCTTCAACCGCTCCACCTGAGTCAGGTCCAATGATGTTTGCACACCATCTGTATTGTGCAAAACTATCGGTCAATCGTGATGCAAACGCAAAAGCCGCATTTCCCCACAAGTAGTTTTTGTGATCATTATCAACATCTTCATTATAATTAAATGATTTCGTTCTAACAGTTTTTTCACCATAAGGTGTGCGCAGTAGAAAGCGCGGCATGGTCAGTCCAACATATCTGGCATCTTCAGATTGACGAAATGCAGTCCATTCTGCATATTCATTTTCATCGGAATCAAAATTTTTGATATCAACCTTACTGAGTCCTGCATAGTTTTCAAAACTATCGCTAAACATGGCGGGATCTGTACCTGCAATAAAAGGTGCATGAGACATGGTGGCAACACTTGCAATTTTTTTCAGCAAATTGATATCAATGGTTTCTTTTCCAAACTCAAAGTTACCAATCATTGCTGCAAAAGGACGACCGCCATGCTGACCATATTCTGCAGAATAAACAGTTTTATAAAAACCTGATTTCGTGATATCAGCTTCACTGAAATCATCAATCAACGCCTCTTTTGAAACATTCATAATATCCAGCCGGATATTTTCATTAAAATCCGTTTGATCTACCAGAAATTTCAATGAACGCCAGGCAGATTCAAGTTTTTGGAATTCAGGATGATGTAAAACCGCATCAACCTGATTACTTAGTTTTTCATCAATATCAGCAATTAATGCGTCAATAACAGTTGTGGATATCTGCTCTTTTTCTCGCCCTGTTTCAACCATTTGCGAAATCAATGTGCCAAGATTATTTTTCAACTGACTGTATTTCGGCGTATCAGATTTAATTTTAGTTTCCTGTAATATTTCGGTTACTAAAGACGAACTGATCTCCTGATTAACTGTTGCAGAGGCGCCATTTTTTTTTATAGATGGCATTATTCACCTCCTTCTTTAATCCCAAGCTCCTGAAGAAGCTGTTTTCTCTTTGTCTCATCGGTAATAATACTTTGAAGTTTTTTTCTAAATTTTGGGATACTGCTTAGAGGTGCTTTGAGTGAAGCAAGGACTTTTCTCAGTTCTAATAGTTGCCTGGTTTGTTCTGATTTGTTGACGATTGTGTCAGGATCAAAATCTTTTAAAGACTCAAAATTCAGCGATAAACCAAGCAAATTGTCTTCATCCTCTGGATCACCTGATAGTTTGTTTTGAACATTGATATCCAACTTGAGATTATGAGATTTTAAGACTTTATCAAAGTTATCCTTATTAATATTGATTGGTTTTCGATCCTCAATATCACGATCATCCTCTTGAAGCGTGTAATCTCCCATTACAAGTAACCTGAGAGGTAAATCAACTTCTTCAGAAGCACCCCCGGTCTTGGGCTTATATGTAATATTAATCCTTTCTTTGGGAGGAAGAGAAATTTCTTTAGACATATCTTTGTCTCCTTTTTTGTTATTTCAATGATTTATAATATATAAAATTAAATTTTTGTAAAATATACTTTTATCTTATCAGATTTAAATACTGTTTCGCCCATAAATTAACGAATGCTCGAAAAATAAATTCCTCATTTACTTATGTGCCAAGAACGTGTAGGGGCGAACCTTGTGTTCGCCCATCGTACATAGGAACGAAAGCGTTATTAGTTCGAGGGCGAACATAAGGTTCGCCCCTACATCGGGCTGGCACATAAGTAAATGGGGAACTTATTTTTCGAGTTTTCCTAAATAGATGGCATTTTGTTATTTCCTTCCTAATTTTAATGCCAGTACTGGATCTATATGTGCTATTTTTTTTAGAATTTTTTTGGTTCGTTCTTTATTATTTGTGTCTTTATAGTTTTTGAAGCCTGACCATACCAAGTTTAAAGCTTTTAACGTTAAATCAATATCCCACTCTTCAAGTCGATATGTATCAATATCAAGAAGTATTTGTTCAAGATGGGGTTCTGCCAATAAAGGGTCACTTGAATGAAGCAATAGTTCTGCGATTACCATTCTAAATAACATAATATCTTTTTTAGAAACCGACTGTCTGCTTGCTTGTTGTAACTGTTGAATGGCCTCTTCTAATTGGTTGTTTTCCGCCTTTTTTCTGGCAGCTTCAACTGTAGATTGTAAAGAGTCATCCATATCTGCAGAAGCTGTAACGACAGGGGGAATATTTTCAGTCTCTTTTAACACGTCGACTTGAGTGATTTGATTCAACCAATCTTTTGTTAAATCACTGGCAAAAGGCATTTGATTTTGAAAACAAAGTTTTTCTATGCCATAAAGTCTTTTGACGAAAAATGCGGTTTCATTACAAACAATATCATGCGCATCCTGATACCTGTCGTCCATATGAGAGAGTGCCAAAGCAGAATAATAATTCAGATCCAACCAAAAAGGATAGTTCGGTACTTTTGATTCTGAAAATTCAAGCAGCTTCAACCAGTTTTTTTGTTCGTTTAGCACGTTAAGTTCATTGATGATTGTTTCTTGTGGCGCAGGAATAAAATTTCCTGGTAATTCACAAATACCCACCCACGTTGCAAACCTTGATAGCCAATAAATGTAAGGATTGGTAATATTATCATTCTTAAATTGAATAATATTTCTCACAGAAGTCGTCAATGAGCGAATGGTTTTTTGAAAATCATCGTTTGTGTTAATTTGATTTGGTTTTGGTGGGACATATGAACCTGGTGATTGAGCTTTATTTTCTGAGACTGGTTTTTGAGGGACATTTTCAGGTTTGGGCGTCTTAACAGGTTCAGTTGTTTCTTCAGGTATTGTTCTGTTTTCCTCTGGTTGACTCTGAGTTGATGTCGTTTGCTCATCGGATGCATCTGGAATATCAGCGATAACGTCTTTAATTTTTTGTAAAGAAGGAGCTCCTTTTTGAAATTTATCGGAATTAAAGAATTCTTGAATCTGCGCTAAACAATCAGTCATTTCAGATTTATTGTCCAATGATTGTGGCGGAGGATATGACTTTAATGTTTGAGCCATATGATCAACCCACCAATCAATTGCGTTTTTACGTTGTTTCTCTTTTTTTATAGGTGGATACAAATTGTCCCAAAACGTTTCTATCAGGTTTTTATAAAGAATCAAACCTGGTAATAATCCCTTAAACTGGTCTTTTCGAACCAACGAAACTGCTAAATAACTGGCTGCAACAATGTGTTTAGACTTTTTTTCAAGTATTTCTATTGACATTTGCTGAACTTTGTTCCAATCAGGCCCCCCACCAGATGGTTTTGACAGTTTAGCAATTTCATTTTGAAGTTCATTAAAAATAGAATCAGAATTGATATTTTCACCGGTTGGCTTTTTTTGGCTGATAGGTGTTTTTCCTAATATAGTAATATCCATTATTTTCTATCCTAATCTATAATATTTATTTAATTCATTCAGGCAGTCCATAGATGACAAAAGTCATTTGAGTTTAAGGGTCTATTAAAAAAAGTAACAAACGATTGTTTAGAGTTTCCGCCAATTAGCACAATATTTGGCAATTTTCGAAGTTGAGATTTTAATAATTTATGTAAAATCATGACTTCATTTAGGGAATCTTCTGAATTTGCCTGACTTAGTGGAGTAAGATTCCCATCTTGCAGTTCTTTCAAGTTAAAACGTATTGCTTCATTGGAAAGAGGCTTCAACGAAAAATTATAATCAGGTTTCGGGGGTTTAATCTTGCATACATCAAATTCCAATTGACCTAAATTTGAATACTGTTGTGTTGCAATCCTTTCCATTTGTTTCCAGGTATTGTTTGCGACATAGGGAAGGTACTCCCATTTTTTCTTTATCCTTTTCAGATAACCTGTCCCAATAATTAGTAAAGGATACTCTCTTCCAACAGCATCAGAACTTTTTGAGAGAAGACCGCATATGATATGATTTTTAGCAGGACCTCTCCCCCAGAATCTCCATGAATTCATCTCTTTGGGCATTTCATTATTCTGTAAACTGTCGTATCCCTTTTCGACCCAAGAAGAGATACCTTTTGCAACGATTGAAGATGCTCCAATCATGAAATAGTCACTGGCAACAGGATGTTTGCCGCTGGCATTCCAATTCCATTTTTTTTGGGTTAAACCGAACATCATTTATTCTTTACAAAAATATTTAGGGCATTGAATAATTTTCTCAGGTATTCCTGGTGGTTTATTCATTAACTTGATAATCTTGTAATAGTCACCTTTTAAACTGTACCTGGGGATAATATATTTAATATTATGCTTTTTTAATAACTTTCGATCACGATATGAAGAAAAGTCCGAATGACGAAATCTTTCTGTAGAATTTTTAAAGTCTTTTAAAAATTTAGCAAAGCCAAAGCGCCCGGAATATTTTTTTGTAACCATATCGCCTAAAATATTAAATTGAATCGTTACATCATCACAGTCATAATTATATGACCATTCAAAATTTTTTGGCAACCCGCCATAAGTTGACGTTTTTAATACTGTTTCGTCTTGATCACATTTCAACGTTAGCAAACTGTAGTAGGGTTTATTCACTTTTTTCTCAGGATATAATTTTTCAACATTTGGAAGTTTTCCTGTTATTTGAACGTTGTATATTTTATTCCGATCTATTTCACGATTAAAACCTATCGCTTTGTTCAGATACGAGAAAAAAGAATTATTGAATGGGATTTTATTCTTCCAAATATCTTTTTTGCGCCCAAACCCTCCAGAGCGGGTTCTTTTCACAAATTCACCGACCATATCCTTATCTTTGGCAAATATTAGAGCTTCTCTGGTATTTGTTTTCAGATCATTATATTTTTTTTCTGCAAGGATTTCACTGGTCCAAATATTCTGAATGTAACAGGCAGTTTGATAATAGGTTAGCGTTAAAATGAAATCAATTGGGCCATTAACCAATTTCCAGAAAGGATAGTGAATTTTGGTATTCTTGATTTTCAAGGAATTGTTTATTTCTTGAACTTTCAATTTAGCATTGCGAAAATGTTTCGATTTTCCATCACTAAAATTCGAAGCAAATATATTTGCAGCTATTTGGTGTGCTTCCTTTATCGTGTAATAATGATCTGTGAGTAAGTTTTCTATAAGTTCTTTATATTGAATATAGTATTGCACTGATTCATCACTGATTCTTTTCATATATAAATCTGACGTTCGACTGAGCCTGCTGGAAAATTTTGATAATAACTCTTTGTTTTGTTTCCTTTTTTGCTCTATCTCTGCTTTTATTCTCAACTGTTCAAAAGTTTCCACCAATTCGACCCAGGCAGAGTATTTTTTCATTAATCCTGAATTGTCTATACCTGACTTTGAGCTTTCAATTAAATACGCCTGGAGCGGTTCAAGTTCTGTAGCCATTTGATGAATGAATGTTTGATATGGGCCTCTTCCCTTGTGTATATTGTTAAAAACTTGCTGCCACTCATCTTTTTTGTTAAGTTTTTCTATTCCCTTTGAAAAATTTGATGAAAAACCAATCCATGATTGTATATATTGTATATGATAATTATTGTAAAATTTTTCTTTGGTATTTGAAATATCATTTGGATCTTTTAATGCTGAATTCAAATGCTTTATAAACAACGATATTTTCTGAAAGCCTTCATTTGTAAACACCGGAGCAATGACAATTTCATCTTGAATATCATTGCTTCCTTCCCAAAAATGATCAATTGAAATCTGACTGGCACTTGCTTGTTTGTTATACCACTCCAGCATCCAGTCAAGACCAATCCTTTGCGTTTTAAAAGCGAGATTCAGCAAGTTTTGTAATTTATCCTTTTCACTGACAAGAATGCCTTCATCATTATTCCAAAAAAGATACTGCAAATACATATCATAAAAATCATTTTCAAGGTTTGCGTAACCATCCATGAAATTAATGGGTGGACAATAGGTATAATAATGAATATCTAATTTTTCATTATCATTGTTGACAGAATTTTCTTCACATTCAAATTTTGAATAATCATTGATAATATTTATTCGCCGCACAATATGGGCAATATACTGACCTATTTCATAGCTTGTTGCTGTATTTGTGGAAAAATCATTCATTTTTGATTGAATCATTGAATCAATATCATGAATAATAATTTCTCTCATTTTTGTGATATAGTGATCCTTTAACACTTTTTCTCTTTGATCACTTATATTAAGACCCAAATCAGGTATCCACCAGTTTCTATTCTTATGTTCTATTTCTTTGATTTTATCGATATAATTTACAAACATTTGAAAGTTATCAAGATTATGCACTTTTCTTGCCAGTTCCAGTTTAGGTAAATCTTTTATCACCTGATAATTCTTGTAAAATGAAAAGCTAAGTAAGCCACAGAGTGCCATGGAAAGCAATATCCATGATGTTAATACAATATTTCGAGTAAATTTATCCCATTCCAGTCGTTCTTTTGTAAAGGTTGCCAGGTCCTTGCCTTCAGGTAGTATTTTTTCAAAAAAATCTTTGAGAAACAACCCCTTTTTTTCATCTCGTGGTTGCGTTGTATCATCCAGACCCAATAATTTTAGAAATTTTGAAAAAGGGGATCCTTTTTGACAGGCACTGCTGAAATAGATGCCTTTCATTTCAGGAGACTCTAACATAGGCGAAGATTGAAAAGCGGCGTTTAGGAAACATTTCAGACCTGAATCCAGAGAATGAAACTCTTCGGGATAAAACAGAAGATCTGTTTCATCTTTATTAAAATCTTGCATTAAAATAAGTCTATGCTTTCTCAGATGCTTTCCAGTTGTTTGCATAACGTTTTCATGGAATGCGTCCATATCAGTATTATTATGCTGATTGAAAACACCCATGGCTTGATTTAAGCTATTTTTGGGAAGATTATCACTATATTGCGTAAACCCCCTTATTAAATCACATTTAGTAATAAGAACATATACCGGACATTTTGCACCAATACTCTTCATTAATTCTGCTATTCGCAACCGAATAGTTCTGCCATATTCTTGAAGTTCTTCTGTATCTCCTCTTAAAAGTTTGTCAGCAGGAACTGTGACAATCAATCCATTCAATGGTTCTTTTTTACGATATTTTCCCAAAAGCGAAATAAATTTTTGCCATTGCCCTTTATCTCTTTTTTCATCTACTGGTGATGTAAATCGCCCTGCAGTATCAATAATGATGGCTTTTTCAAAAAGCCACCAGTCGCAATTTCTGGTAAACGGGCTATGTTGCAATTCTGAAGTCTCAGTAAATGGAGATCCCAGGCCAGAACTTTTTATAACCGCTGTTTTTCCAGCTCCAGGTTCACCTATGATTAAATACCATGGCAGAACATAGAGGGGATCGCCATTTTTACTTAGTTCTGATTTTTTTAGTTCACTGACTGCCTGTTTCCACCTTTCCTGAATTTCTTGTAATCCCTCTTTATCTTTTTGTTCTGATTCTTTTATATGTTTATCATCCTGTTCAATGAGTTGATCTATAAATTTTTCACTTTGTTTTTTTAGCCAAAATTTACGAATCAGATACAATATCAGCCAGATACCTGCTAATGCCAACAAAATAACAAACCCCATCCAGAAAGGATAACCCATAACGCCTACATATATAAAAATAAGCAAGGCAGAAAAAATAATTCCAAGGAAAAGTAATGTAATACTCATTAAATTATTCATGGTTACACGCTCATTTAAACGTATTTAAAAATTTTTACAATTTTAACGATTCAATAAACTTCATATGGTGTTTAGTATAAATCTGTATGTTAAAAACAAAAAAGCATACAAGATAACTGGTAAAGAGAATCCTAATAAAAACGATGGGGTAATAATTTCATTGTTTTTTTTGGAAGGCACAGTAATTTCTTCAGAATAGGCTTCTGGAAAAAGATCCATTCCTTGTAAAGTTGCCCCCCCAACAGTAGTACCTGTAATGGATTTTAAGTTATTTATTTTGGTCTGATGCAATAATGGCGCTTCAGATTCTCTAAAATATCGCCCTTTGAATCCCATTGCCAGGCATAGATAGTAAACTTCTCTTACTTCTCTCTGGTGTGTCTGTAATTCACTCATCCGATCAAAAAAATGGACACCTGCTTTTTGCGTATTGAGATAGCTCAGCTGCAACGAACGATTTATCCATTTATCTTTTTCTTTCCAGTCTGAGTATATCAACGTTTCATCAATCCAGCTACAAATTGCATAGAGAGCAAGCTTATAGTCATTTTCATTGGTATTACTGCGCTTTTTGAGAGATTCTTCAAATTTTATTCGACTCTCATCAATCATCTTTCTGATATCAGTCGATACTTTTTCAAATGGCGGTTGTTTTTCTGAAACAGACTTGGAGAAATAAACAACATAGGCAATAACTTTAATGAAATAATCTGTTAATACCATCCATTAACCTCCTACCACCATTAATTGAATTTTTAAATCCTCAGGTGCCTGATTCCAAAATAATGCAATATTTTTATTCTCTGTAACATCAGGCCATTGCTCACTTAAATGATCAATTCGATAGTATTCTGCATGTGCAATGTTTGGTAGCTCTTGAGGCGGTACCTGAACATGCTCAAGTCGAACACCGGGCAGTGCAGATGCGATAATAACAGACAAAGATTCTCGTGCACTTAATTTGGCCAGCGTTTCAAGCGACTGGAGTACACTCGGATTCATTTCTTTCGATTCAATGGATAGATAATATTTGTTATGGCCTTCAAATATTTTGGGGGGGAGTTCTGAAGAATAATATGTCCCATCATAATCAAGCGTAAAGATGAAATCAGGTCCTGAGGTTATTTCATCTAATAGAGTGGAAATTAGATTGGATGCTCCTGAAAAACAGTCCCAAATTTTTAAATGATCATATGGTTTAGTGAGTAATGTTTCATCTATATCGTTTTCACCAATAACATTCACTGTATTAGAAAAAGAAGAAAGTTCACCAATCAATTGTCTTAACAAACCATAAACATTCCATGGATGAACACAGACCTGTTTTGATTCGGTCCAATGATATAAAACAGGAATGTATCGATTAAGGGATCTTAATGCCAGCAAAAAAAGCATATCCCTTGAACCAAATGATGCAGTATGAATACCTCTTTTTCTTTTGTATGCTTCCAAAACACGGCTTTTAGATTTTAAGTTGTCCCGAATTTTTTTTAATTTCTTTAACAGAATATCTGATGTGTTGAACGAAAGCATCGGCGGTATATACTTTTTCGACAAAAAGATATCTCCACCATGAACTTCTAGTTTTCCAATTGGAATTAAATGATAATCATCCAAATGTTTCTTTTCTGTATTCCAGAATATGTGCAATACATAATGCAGTCGTTTGAGTTGGGCATCAGGGCCATCTGTATGAATATCTTTTGCTGATTCCGGGTCCTCTCGTGTAAGAAAGCGCGTTTGGATATTTGACTTTATATCAAGCGTTTGTTGCTGAGTTACATTTGGACGAACTTTACTTTGTTTTTTTAACCCAATAAATATTTCGAGGGGTTTATCTCTATCTTTCCAGGAATCCTCAAAAGAGCGTGATTGGATGACAGCATTTTCAGGATAATTGACATATGTCATATCTTGAAAAAGAAAATCACCCTTTTCTAACTCAAATTCACCATTTTGAATAGAAGATTCTTGAATTTTAAAGGATGAAATCCCCCAAAAATAGGGCATTAACTTTTTTTGAAGGGGATAAAGCAAAGATTGGAAAAAATTGTTTTCAATTTGAAAATGTTGGGGCTGTAGCAACAGTCCCTGATGCCAAAAAATGGGTCGTTCCATATTATTTTACCTCTATTTTTTCGATTTGTTCAGGGCCTAATTTGATATGTAACCTCATAGGTATTGGCTCAATTTCTTTTGATGGAAAGAAATGATATCCAATAACGTCAATCAATTCTGTAATTTTTCTATGTTCCTCTTTCATTTTTGTATATGGATCATTGTATCCAGCGACAATCGCAATTTTTTTTGTATGTTCTTTACGATCCATATATATATCTGTTTTTCTCTTTTCAGGTTGGAAGTAAAAGCTTTCAGCATGTGTTACACTATCACCAAACCTATTGCATTCAAGTAATTGATAAAGACCTTCTTGACTGCTTGAAGAAAGTCTGTCAAACTCTTTGCTATCATTTAATTGATAAATACAAACCATCAGCGGATGACTGGCTGAAGAATGACTATCTGATTTTACTATATTTAATGACGATGACGTGTAAAAGGTGAAATGAATCGCATCCTTGGCATATGGCCATTTTGTTGCTGGATACCTGAAATATTGACATGATCCTAAAAGGATAATAAAAGAAATACACAATAGTTTACACAAATATTTCATTGTTTGTCCTCCCTGATTAATAATTGATGATCAAACTCTGACCGCAATTCTTTATAGAAATCTTTTTTATCTTCATTATTGATCCAATTTAAAAATTTATTAAACTGTTCGCAATAAATTTTATACAAATCAGCATCTCTTAACCATCCAAACTTAGCTGTTCCTTTATATATTTTAGATATTTCTTCAGGACTGAGTTGATTGATTACAAATTGTTCTATTATATTGTATGTCGATATTTGATGCACTTTTTCAAGTTCGGTAAAAATTTTTTTACTTTTTTCAAAAATGTTTAAAAGTGAATCAGTATCCTTTTTTTCTTCAATAATTAAGGCGAATAATTCTCTAACATTATTAATTCTCTTATCACCTGGATACAATAATACATTGGCAGATGCTATAAATTGATCAAATGTATCAATGATAATATTCAAAGAATCAGCTATTTTGGATATTATTAGATCAAGTGGCATGTCAGGCAGCAAATAATTCTTACCGAACAGCATAGAAATAATTCTGCCAATACCTGATGATTCATTCGCTTGTTGTTCAAGAATGTTATTTTTAAGTTCTGTTTGGATATCGTTGAGAATGATAAGTCTTTCTTGCAATGACTGATGTGATAGTTGATTTTCAAGATATGCTTCAATCTCTTTTTCAGAAATATCAGGCTTAGAATTAATAATTAATTTAATTTCTTTGAATAACTCTTTTGTCTTCATTTAAATTTCTATACTTTTTATATGGTTATCGTTTCTGTAATAAAGCCATCTATTAATTTTTTCTTGGATTCAGTGTCCTCAAAAACTATTGTTTTAATTGTTGTGGGTGGTATTTCATCCCATTCTGAATTGTCATCAGCATCATGATCCTTTACCGAATTTTGAAAGATTTTTTCTGGAGAAGTGATCTTTGTTGCGGGTATATTGTCCCATTCAGAATCTGTTTCATTTAATAGGTGCGTGTTATCTTCATTTTCTGAATATACCTTTTTAGATATCTGTTCTTTTTTTTGATGTTTAATTGTATTTTTTCTTATACTTGTATCCTGAGTGGAATCAATCCTTGTTTGCGGAATACAATCCCATTCTTGTTCATTTTGGGTCACATTATTTTTTTCTGATTTCGAAATTAAATTTTTCTCAGTATTAGTCTCGGAATCTGCTTGCTTTTCTTGATCATTGTTTTTATCTTCAGATTGAAAAATAATTGTTTCTTCTTGATAGTTTTTCGATTTATTCTGCCACTTTGTTTTAATATTTGATATCATTTGATACAGTTTCTTGTCTAACAAATATGAATTATCGGGTTTTACCAACGCTTCTTTTTCAAGTATAGTTTTTGAAAATCTGTTTTGAATATCTGTCTGAATCGTATTCAATTGTTGAAATATATGGTTTCTTTCCCCTGATAATAATTGATTAAAATACAAAATACTAAAAGAAGTCCAATAATGACAACTTTTGGAAGAATCATTTATGATTAACATGTAAAATGGATAAAATGAAAACACACGTATCCTTGTAAGATATAATGATTTCGTGAAACAATCCTTCTCGAGAGGGCAGTTGCGGCATGGCAGTAATTCACATTCTTTTTTAATGTTTTTGAATGCAGTGATCAAATCATTACGATTTTTTACAATGGGATGCGCATTCATCTCTTTTATTGTTGTATAAATATTTGATGGTTTACAGGACTCACAAAATAAATAGCGCTTTTTCGATTTGAAATAACTGGCTAAACCTGCTGATCTCAATATTGTGTCATCAGTACATAAACTGAGAGGATGGCCACATTCAGGGCAGGGCGGATGAAAAAATTGTTTCATTTGCGTACAATAAAATAATGGTTTAAATGGAATCAGACTTTTATCTGATTTGATTTGAACAGATAGTGTGAGTACAAAATTATCATGGGAGTGAGTAAAACTTGAATATAATTGTTGCCAGCAGTTTTCAATATCAATGTTCGTTATTGCATTTTTTTCAAGGCTATCATCTTTTTGCATAAAAAGCATAACAGATTTAACATGAGATCCTGTGTCTGTTACAATCTTGGCTTCAACTACACGTATATAAGGTGTCGAATCATTAATAATTTTAAATGGAAAATATGGGTCACTTAAGTTATTTTTTAACGCAGAATAATCAAATTCCGGTTTCAAAAAAATACCCGTATTTCCGAATGGAATTGATTTTACAAAACGATTCATTTTTCTTTAATTTTTTCGTTTCTTCAATTTCTTTTTAAAATGTTGTTTCATAAATTGCGACAAATCAGAAGCCGAATAAAACAACTGATACTTTATTTTAATAATATTTAAATCGTCTAATATTGACTTGACATCCTGATATCTATTTTCTATCTTCTTTTCAATGCATTTCATTACAATATCATTTAGTTCGTCAGGGATATCCTTTCTCACTGCTTTGATAGGTGGAGGAATTTGCGTTGGGATTTTTGTACATGCCTCTTGTATCGTGTCAAATTTATTAAGCCTTTTTCCAGAAAGCATTTCATATAATACTATACCTAATGAATAAATATCTGATTGTTGCTTAATATCTTTTTTTTGTCCCATTACCTGTTCTGGTGACATATAGTTATCAGTACCTTTGATTACACCCATTCTTGTATATGATCTGAATTTTAAAACTTTTGAAATGCCAAAATCTGTAATTTTAACATTTCCTTCATATGAAATAAGAATGTTATTGGGATTAATGTCTCGGTGAATAATATTTAATGGTATGTTATCTTCATCATGTATACCATGTGCATAGCTTAAACCTTCACAAATTTCGGTCACAATAAAAACAAATTGATCAAGTCTTAACCCTTTTCTCGTCGCTTTAATTACCTGGCTAAGCCTTTCACCATTTACAAATTCCATTATCAGAGCCAGGGGATCTTCCTTGAAATCAATTATCCTAACAATATTTTTATGGTTTAGAAGACTTAATATTTCAGACTCTCTTAAAAAATGGCCAATATAATCATGATCACTTTTTTCCGGATTTACAGTTTTTATTGCTACTCTTGATTTGATTATCTTATTCTCATGAATGCCTTCATAAACTACTGAATTATCGCCTTTTTGGATCTCTTTTTTTATAATATATGAGCCAACTCTATTGTTTTTATTGAAAATTTGTGTACCCGGGTATGTTGCACTTTCTTTTACGACGATTGATGATGATAAACCAGATTTTTTGAAATTTTTGACACTTATGATCACAATAATTGTAAATAGAATAATAATTAGCGCTAAAATCATATGCGTCTTTTTTGTGACTGCTACAATGTATTCATCTATTGATTCTGCAGATAATACAATACAACATTTTGCCACAGGCTCATCCATCATATTGATTTCATAACAAAATACTAAGATCCGCTTATTTCTCTCATACTTTTCAAAAAGTGAAATGTTATCTAATGTTTCACTTTCTACATTTAATAAATAATCCTTTATATTTTTTTCGTTTAAGTCATTTGTTTTAATTGTTTTCAAAATTAGTGATGTATCATTATGAGCTAAAGTAACATTAAATGCATCAACTATATACACAGAATTAAATTGATTACCAAAATTTTTTTTCATTTCAGTTGAAATACTATGAATGGTTTTATCATATTCTAAACGATCCTGATCTGTAAGGGTATTCTTATTATAATTAAAGGTTTTGTCTGATACATGAGCAAAACTTTGTATTACTTCGTTATATGTTGCGCTTAAATATCTGTGTATATTATTTTCTAAATGATAGCCAGAATACAAATAAGCCATTATAATCAAAAGCATCCATATTACAACTGACCATATATACTCTTTTTTTTGAAGATATTTTGTCAGATAAGACAAGTTTTCCAAATATTTTATCATTATTTCATACCAAATTATTTTATTTGTAAAAAAATTGTTCAATGCGCAATAGCCAAAGATCTTTTATGAGCCTAAAGATGATTAAGATTGCAATGACAAAAACCTTTTTACAGAAAATTCATATGTGGTTAGTTTAAGTGTATGCTCAATGTCTTTAGAATAATTAACCAATCATGTCAAGAATTATTATCCTTTTAAAAGAATCAAACAATTCATTGTTAATTATTTATAACATTTAGGAAAGCTCGGAAAATAATATGTTCATTTTTCTTTATCGTACAAAAAATTAAGATCTCGTGTAGAGACAATGTAGGGGGCATACCTTATGTTCGTCCTCACAACAATAACCGGAATCAAATTTACTAGGAAACATATGTATGGGTTCGGACATAGGTTCATTTTTGGTTGTTGCTCTGAAAATAACTTCCCCATTATTGATATTGTTCGTTTTGAGGTAATTGTACTGTAGAGACGTAGCATGCTACGTCTCTACACGACCTTATATTTTTTTGTACGATCATGAAAAATGAGCATTTTATTTTCCGAGCAATTCCTGAATGGATGGGTTATGCATTTTGTGTTTGAGGGCGAACATAAAATTTAAGATACCGGTTGTATAACAAATAATATTCTTAACCAAAATATTATGATCGCTTACGTTGGAGGTAATTTTGATAACAGGTAAAAGCACTCTCATCTATCATGAGAGTGCTTTTTATTGGGGAGTTTATTCGGATTTATTTTCAGATTCATTGGTTGAATCATCAGTAATTGCAGAATCTTGAACAGGAGGAGCGATAATTTCAATAACTGACATAGGTGCTGCATCACCTGCTCTTCTGCCAATTTTGACCATGCGTGTATAACCACAATTCTTATCTGTAAATCGTTCACTGGCTTCTGCGAACAATTTATGTACTACTTTCTTTTCCCGGATAAATGACAAGGCTTGCCTTCTGGCATGTAAGTCACCTCTTTTTGCCAGAGCAATCATTTTATCTGCCCATCTTCGTAATTCTTTCGCTTTTGCATCTGTTGTTTTAATCCGATTGTGCTTTAGTAATGATGTCACCATATTTCGAAACATTGCTTCTCGGTGACTAGATGTACAATTGAATTTTTTTCCGGATTTTCGATGTCTCATTCTTCTTCGTCCTCCTCTTCTTCCTGTGGTGGCGCCGGCTCAGACGCTTCCTCTTTTGGTGGAACAAATCCATCAATTTTCATTCCCAACGATAACCCCATTTCGTTTAACACTTCCTTTATCTCATTCAATGATTTTCTACCAAAGTTCTTTGTTTTTAACATCTCTGCTTCTGTTCTTTGTACAAGTTGGAAAATCTTATTGATATTGGCATTTTTCAAACAATTCGCACTGCGGACCGATAATTCAAGCTCTTCAACACTTCTATACAAATTTTCATTATATGATTGTGTTGGAATTTCCTCTTCTTCGTCAAGGAATTCAGGTTCTTGGTCCTCATCGAAATTTATGAAAATTGAAATCTGCTCTTTCAGTATTTTTGCTGCATATGCAACTGCATCCTCAGGCTGAATGCATCCATCTGTCCACACTTCAAGGGTTAATTTGTCATAATCAGTTTTTTGTCCCACACGTGCATTTGATACAACATAGTTTACTCGCTTAATTGGTGAAAATATTGCATCAATTGGAATTGTTCCGACAGGTGCTTCTTCATCTTTATTCATTTCAGATAATGAATATCCGCGATTTAAATTAACTGTTGCTATCATCTCAAGTTTTGCGCCTGGCTTAAGTGTAGCAATATGCTGATCAGTATTTAATACCTCAACTTTGCCGTCTTCACTAATTAAATTGTTTGCAGTAACAATGCCTTCACCTTCAGCTGATAAAGTTAAATACTTAGGTCCGGTTTCAGACATGCGCAAACGAATATTTTTGATATTTAAGATAATTTCAGATACATCTTCTATGACACCTTCAATAACTGAAAATTCATGCATTGCACTTTCAAATTTTACTGCTGTAATTGCGGCACCATATAAAGATGATAAAATAATTCGTCTGAGCGAATTTCCTATTGTTATCCCAAAACCTCTTTCCAGAGGTTCACAGACAAATTTACCATAGGTAGGGGAAGAACTTTCAATTTGAACCTTTTGAGGCTTTATCAGCTCTCTCCAGTTCATATACATTACCTCATTAGATGACATACTTTTCTCCCATTATCCGTTGGTTTAATAATTGTTATTTTCTAGGGACGTCAGTTTTTTTATTTTGAATACAATTCAACAATTAACTGCTCTTGCATGGGTGTCGTGATGTCGTCACGTATTGGAACGGCTTTTACAACGCCCTTAAAATTCTCTTTTTCCAATTCTAACCACTGTGGAATTCCACGACGTACTACTGTATCCAATGATTCTACAATAACATTTATCTTTTTACTTTTCTCTCTGACTTCAATAATATCCCCTACCTGAACGATATATGAAGGAATATTCACTTTTTTTGAATTAATTTCTATATGATTATGTCTGACTATTTGGCGTGATTGATTTCTCGAATTGGCAAAACCTAAACGATAAATGACATTGTCCAATCTTCGCTCCAGTAATGTCAATAAATTCGTTCCTGTAATTCCTTTCATCCGATCCGCTCGTTTGAAAAATAACCTGAATTGTTTTTCAGTCAATCCATACATTCGTTTTACTTTTTGCTTCTCTCGTAATTGTATTCCATAATCTGAATATTTACTTCGTTTCTGGCCATGTTGACCAGGGGCATAACTTCTCCTGTCAAAGGCACATTTGTCTGAAAAACAACGGTCGCCTTTGAGCATTAATTTCATATTCTCTCGTCGGCATATGCGACAGGTTGAACCTCGATATCTCGCCAATGTAACCTCCAAATAATCTTCAGGTTCTTAGTTTACTAACCTTTGTTAATTATTAATTGCATCATTTTGCAATTTCAATTGTTAATATGGAATAAATCCAATTAAATTGACACTATACACGTCGTCTTTTGGGAGGACGGCACCCATTATGGGGAACTGGCGTTACGTCTTTAATGGTCAGTATATTCAATCCTTGATTCTGCAACGCTCTTAAAGCGGATTCACGGCCTGCACCAGGTCCCTTAACATACACTTCCACATTTTTCATCCCATGATCCATTGCTTTTTTCATTGCATCCTGTGTCGCAAGCTGTGCTGCAAATGGTGTACTTTTACGTGATCCCTTGAACCCTTGTGAACCTGCTGTAGACCATGCAATCACATTTCCTTGCATGTCAGTTATGGATACGATTGTATTATTGAATGTTGATTGGATGTGAACTTCTCCATTCAAAACATTCTTTTTATCTTTCTTTTTTGCTCTCGTTTTTGTGCGTTTAGCCATGCTATATTCATTGCTCCTGTTTATTATTCGCACCAATTTTGTTTAACTTTTCAAATCCGGTTTGTAATAAACCGTTGATATCTGAACAATTAAACGTGCCGATTCAATTAAAGGTGGCTATTTTTTCTTAGCTGCACCCTTTTTCTTCACAGCAGTTCTTCTCGGTCCTTTTCGTGTTCGCGCATTTGTGCTTGTTCGCTGCCCATGAACCGGTAATGATCTTCGATGTCTTAATCCGCGATAACATCCAAGATCCATTAACCTTTTGATATTCATGGATACTTCAGTGCGCAATTCACCTTCAACCTTGTATTCATTCTGGATCAGCTTTTGAATCTGATTCACTTGAACAGAATCTAACGAATCTGTCTTCATATTGATATCAATATCAAGTGTATCCAGGATTCTTTTAGAAGTGGTTTTACCTATACCATAGATATAAGTTAAACCAATTATTAACCGTTTACCTCGCGGTAAATCAACCCCAGCTATACGTGCCAAAATACCTCCTCGTAATATCTATCCTTGACGCTGCTTGTGTCGTTTGTTTTCACATATAACTCTTACAACGCCACGGCGGCGAATAATTTTACACTTTTTACAAATTTTTTTTACTGAAGCGCGTACTTTCATTGTTTTACCTTATCCAATTTTACAATTATTTTGTGCGGTATGTTATTCTTCCTCGTGTTAAATCATACGGGGATAATTCAACTGTAACGTTATCTCCAGGTAATATCTTAATAAAATGCATACGCATTTTACCTGATATATGTGCTAAAATCTGATGCTTATTTTCAAGCTCGACTTTAAACATTGCATTTGGTAATGTTTCAATTACTGTACCCTGTACTTTGATGGCTTCTTCTTTGGCCATAATGTATTCTCCGAATACCCCTCAATTATAATCTAACGTCTACCACGAAATCTTCCACCCTTTTTGAGAAATCCTTCATAATTTCGCGGTAATAAATGGGCCTGTATTTGTGACATCGTATCTATTGCGACGCCGACAACAATGAGCAATGCAGTTCCACCAAAATAAAATGGTACGTTGAATCGTGTCATCAAGATTGATGGCAAAACACATACTGCAGAAACATAAATTGCTCCGCCCAATGTTATTCTTGTTAAAACTTTATCGATATATTCTGCAGTCTTCTTTCCCGGACGAATTCCTGGTATATAACCACCATTTTTTTTCATATTATCCGCAACATCAACTGGATTGAACTGAACTGCTGTATAAAAATAGCAGAAAAAGAAAATAAATACAACATAAAGAAGTTCGTACCATCCTGAACCAGGCGTCAACGCACCAGCAACCGCTTGCATCCATGCTATATTCAAAAAACTTGCTACTGTTGCCGGGAACATAATGATGGATGATGCAAAAATTGGAGGTATTACTCCTGAGGTATTTATTTTTAATGGCAAATGTGTACTCTGTCCACCGTACATTTTTCTACCCACTACCCGCTTGGGATATTGTACAGGTATACGCCTTTGTGCCTGTTCGACATAAACAATAAATCCAACAACTGCAACCATCAAAGCGATCAATAATATAACTGTGAAAATTCCCATTTCACCAGTTGCCATAAGATTATATGTATTTTTCATTGCTGATGGCATTCTTGCTACGATGCCTGCAAATATTATCAACGATATTCCATTTCCAATGCCACGTTCAGTAATTTGCTCACCCAGCCACATGATAAAGGCTGTTCCAGCTGTTAATGTCAACACTGTCATTAATCGAAATGACCATCCCGCTTCAATAACTACAGATGCTCCCCCTGGTGCTGTCATTCTTTCTAATCCAATACTTATTCCTAACCCTTGTATAATACTTAATATAACTGTTCCATATCTTGTGTACTGTGTAATCTTTTTTCTGCCCTGCTCTCCTTCTTTAGACAATTTTTCTAGATGCGGTATTACAACTGTCAGTAATTGTAAAATAATCGACGCACTAATATATGGCATGATTCCCAGTGCAAATACCGATAAACGTTCAAGAGCACCTCCGGAAAACATATCAAATAATCCCAAAAGTGTTCCTTGAGCACGTGCAAAAAAACTTGCCAATGCGACATTATCAATTCCGGGTACTGGCACATGGACTCCAATTCTGTAAACAGCTAACAAAGCAAATGTTATCAATATTCGATTTCTAAGTTCCGGAATTTTAAATGAATTTTGAAAGCCACTTCCGATCATTGAATGATCTCCACTTTTCCGCCAGCTGATTCAACTTTATTTATTGCAGTTTTACTGGCTTTATGAACTTTAACATTTATAGGGAAATCAATTTGTCCATTTCCCAATAATTTTATTTTTCTATCTTTACCTTTTAAAAGTCTTTCTTTTCGCCAGATGGATTCATCTATAATTTCTTCAGAGTTTTTGAAGCGTTGTAATTCAGTAATATTGACAATCTCGTAATCTTTCCTAAATATATTTGTAAATCCACGTTTAGGTAATCTGCGATGAATTGGCATTTGCCCGCCTTCAAATCCAATACGAACTTTCCCACCGGATCTGCATTTAAACCCCTTATTTCCTTTTCCAGCAGTTTTTCCCTGACCTGTTCCAACACCACGTCCCAATCGCTTTCTATTTTTACGCGATCCTGGACTTGGGGATAATTCATGTAGTTTCATCTGTGCATTCCTCAATTCTTAATAAATGGTTGATCTGATTGACCATTCCCATTATTGAAGGGGATTGATCAAAAATTTTTGATTGCTGTAATTTTCTTAGCCCCAAAGCTTCAAGTGTTTTTCTATGCTTCGCAGGTTTGCCTATCTGACTGCGTATTAATGTCACTTTAATTCGGTTACCCATTTTATTAATCCGATCTTTATTCAAATATTGATAATCCATATTCGTTATAAAATAACTTTCGAATATGTAATTATTCAATATTGTTATTTTTAATTTCAGTGCGACGTTTATAAATCCTCGACCTTTTTTCCACGCCGAGCAGCTACCATTTCACGGCTTCTCATGTTTGCCAGTCCTTGTATTGTGGCCTTAACAACATTATGTGGATTATGAGACCCTAAACATTTGGTCAATATATTTTGAACACCAACAGCTTCTAATACTGCACGAACAGCACCTCCAGCGATAACTCCTGTTCCTTTTGCAGCTGGTTTAAGTAATACACGACTGGCACAATAACGACCGATAATTTCATATGGCAATGTGTTATTTTTAACCAATGGAACACTGATCATATTCTTTTTTGCACTCTCAATCCCTTTTCGAATGGCCTCAGGAACTTCGCCTGCTTTTCCTAGTCCCCCGCCGACACTGCCTTCTCCATCTCCGACAACAACAACTGCACTAAAGCTGAAACGTCTTCCACCTTTTACAACTTTTGCGACTCGATTGATATGTACAACCTTTTCTATAAACTGGCTTTCTTCTGTTTCTTGTTGCTTTTTACTCAAGTGAGCCTCCTGATTTATCATTATTTTCAGCTTTACTAAGCTGAATGAAAATTTATCGACAGTCTTAATTGACAGTCATTTATCCATTAAATTCGTTAAAATAATATCCAATTTTCATTAGGGCTTATTATACAGTCAACCCAGCTTCTCTTGCACCATCAGCAACAGCTTTTACTCTGCCATGAAAAACATAACCATTTCTATCAAATACAACTCTTTTTATTCCTTTATCTATAGCCCTTCGTGCAATTGTTTCCCCTATTAGTTTTGCCATCTTTATTTTTCCTTCTAAAGGTGGAAGCGCTTTCATTTCTTTTTCAGTACTCGAAGCAGCTAAAAGCGTTTTCATATCAATATCATCAATAAGTTGTGCATAAATATGTTTGCTACTTTTATATACGGTAAGTCTTGGTTTTTCAGAAGTACCTGAAATTTTTTTTCGGATACGTTTTTTTCTTTTTAATCGTAATTTTTGATCCACGGCTATTTCTCCAGTATGACATTTTACGTGAATGTCATTTGGTTATTTTGTTCCAGTTTTACCTGCTTTGCGTTGAATATATTCTTCACTATATTTAACCCCTTTGCCTTTGTATGGCTCTGGAGGTCTCAGAGAACGTATTTCAGCACACAATTGACCGACAACTTGTTTATCCATACCTGAAATTTTAACAATATTTTGTTTTTGTACAGTTGCTGTCACACCATCGGGTAGTTTGAAATCTATGGGATGTGAATATCCCAGTGTTAATTTCAAAACATTTCCATTTACTTCAGCGCGATAACCAATACCATTAATTTCAAGTGTACGTTCAAAGCCTTTAGATACGCCAATAATCATGTTATTTACAATACTGCGTGTCATTCCCTGAAATGCTCTATTTTTTCGTGATTGATCCTTAGGGATTACTGATATTGTTTGATCGTCAATCTTTAAATCAACATTCTCATGGACAGTATTTTTCATCGAACCATTCTTACCCTTTACCATTATTTCTTTGTCAGCATATGATATTGTAATATCTTTTGGTATTTGTATGGGTTTTTTACCTATCCGTGACATTTTTTCTCCCTTTAAAAATTCAGTGGTAATGTATGAATTTTACCAGACTTTACATAAATATTCGCCGCCGGCATTTTCTTTTTTGGCCTGTTTATCTGTCATAATTCCTTTTGAAGTTGAATAGATCGCAATTCCCAATCCATTTAGAACCGATTCTACCTCTTTGCTTTTATTATAAACTCTACGGGAGGGCTTACTAACGCGTTCAATTCCTGTTATAACACTATCTTTCTTATCATATTTAATGAAAATTTTGAGCATCCCTTGTTTATCATCAGGAATAACTTTATAGTGCTTAATAAAACCTTCAGACTTTAAAATTCGCGCAATTTCAGTCTTTACCCTGGAATTTGGAATATCTACAGTACTAAATTTTGCTTTACATGCATTTCGAAGTCTTGTAAGCATGTCTGCTATTGGATCACTCATTGACATAATGATTCTCCGTTTTACGTGACGTTTGCAGTTGTCATTTATTTAATGACATTTGCAGTTGTCAGGCTAAAATAACATAATCTTAATGAACGTTGTTCAAAAGAGTTTGTTTTCAATTGAACTATTGTGTTTACCAGCTTGATTTAATAACGCCCGGCAAAATTCCTTGTGATGCAAGATTACGAAAACAAATACGACATATGCCAAATTTTCGCATATAACCTCTTGATCTGCCACACATAGGACATCGGTTATACTCTCTTACCTTGAATTTTTGTGGTCGTTTTGCTCGAACACTTAATGATGTTTTTGCCAAGGTTTTTCCCCTTTCACAGAATTTCTAATTACGAAACGGCATTCCCATTGTTTTTAACAGAAATTTTGCTTCTTTATCATTCTTTGCAGTCGTTACTATTGTTATATTAAGACCTTTGATCTTATCAATTTTATCGTAATCAATTTCAGGAAATATTATTTGCTCTTTTATTCCAAGTGTATAATTTCCACGGCCATCAAATGCTTTTCCTGATATACCTCTAAAATCTCGTACACGTGGTAATGCGACATTAACTAATTTGTTAAAAAAATCATACATATGATTTCTTCTTAAGGTCACACGGCAACCAATTGGCATTCCAGTTCGTAACTTAAAAGCTGCAATTGATCGTCTGGCTTTTGTAATTACTGGTTTCTGCCCCGAAATTGCTTCCAATTCTTTTGTTGCTGCATCCAGTACTTTAATATTTTGTATGGCTTCACCCATCCCCATGTTCAATATTATCTTTTTTAATTTGGGCGCCTGCATTACATTTTTATACTGAAATTCTTTCATCAAGTGAGGGACAATTTCATTCTTATAGTTTTCTTCAAGTGATGTCATCTATTCCTCCAAATCAATTAAGCATCAATTATTTCGTTGCACTTTTTACAAACCCGGACTTTTTTATTGTCTTCAAGGATCTGCATTTGTATTCTTGTTGGTTTGACGCATTTAGGGCACTCAAGCATCAAGTTTGACCAATGTATTGGAGCTTCCTTCTCTATAATTCCGCCTTGGGGATTCGCTTGAGTCGGCTTGGTATGTCTTTTAATCATATTGACATGTTCTACAACAGCACGATCTTTTTTCAATATGATTCGCAATACTTTACCACTTTTTCCTTTGTCTTTTCCGGCAATTACCTTGACCATATCGCCTTTTCGGATATGACATCTTGAATGACTATTTTTCTTGCCAGTTAATTTTATTTTTCTCAGCATGGAACATACTCCTGTTTATATAACTTCAGGCGCCAGAGAAATTATTTTCATAAAGCCTTTTCCTCTGAGTTCTCGGGCAACAGGGCCAAAAATTCGTGTACCAATTGGCTCTTTTGTGGTATTTATCAAAACAGCAGAATTATCATCAAATCGAATAAATGAACCATCCGGCCGTCTAATCTCTTTTTTTGTTCTTACAATTACTGCCTTGAGAACATCACCTTTCTTAACTTTCGAATTGGGGATGGCTTCTTTGACTGAAACGACAATAATATCTCCTATACTGGCGTATCGCCTTCTAGACCCACCCAGAACTTTTATACAATATAATGATTTTGCACCTGAGTTGTCTGCTGATGTTAATTTTGTTTCTGACTGAATCATTTTATTCCCTCAATGTTAAGGACATTTTGATTGTTACTTACCATTTCTTTCAGTTCGTTTATTTGTATTCTACATCTTGTATTTTTCATTTGTATTGAAATGGTTTAATTATCCAGCTTTATTATTAATTTCAATTTCTTAAGAACGTTTTTTATCATCCAAAAATTAGATAATACAAAGTTGGATATTCTTATTGAATGAATTTATACAGCTTTTTTCAAAACTTCGACCAATCGCCATCGCTTTTGCTTACTTAATGGTCGACATTCCATAATCAATACAGTATCGCCAATTTTGCATTGGTCCTCATGATCATGGGCATAAAACTTCGATTTTCTTTTTAGATATTTCTTATACAGCGGATGCTTGACCAACCGATCTACTTGAACAACAATTGTTTTCTGCATTTTATTGCTTACGACTACACCCACTAATTTTCTTTTTCTACTTGTTGAATTCATCACATTAACTCCATCTCTTTCTCTTTTCTTATTGTTTGTAACCGAGCAATATCCTTTCGTGTTTTTTTCAGACGAGCGGTATTCTCAAGTTGATTGGTTGCTAACTGAAACCGAAGATTAAATAATTCTTCAGTAGTGTTGTGTAAAGTTTCATTAAGCTCTTCGTTACTTAAATTTCTAATTTCACTGGGTTTCATATTAAACTTGACTCCTTACAACAAATTTTGTTTTTACCGGCAACTTATGTGCTGCAAGGCGAAATGCTTCTCTGGCTAACGACTCAGGTACCCCTGTCATTTCATACAATATTCTTCCAGGTTTTATCACACAGGCCCATCCTTCTGGCGCTCCTTTTCCTTTTCCCATTCTGACTTCAGCCGGTTTTTTTGTAAATGGTTTGTCTGGAAATATTCGAATCCAAATTTTTCCGCCCCTTTTTACATGACGGGTCATAGCAATACGTGCGGCCTCAATTTGTTTTGATGTTATGTCACCACATTCAATGGCTTGCAATCCATATTCACCAAAGTTTAAAGATCCACCACGTATAGCAACGCCTCTTTTACGTCCACGTTGTACTTTCCTGAATTTTACTTTTTTTGGGCTTAGCATGATTATCTTCTCCCAGGCAAGCGATTAATTTTGTTGCTCTTTTTGTTGTGAGTCGTCTTGTTTACTTAAAATTTCACCTTTAAAGATAAAAACTTTAATTCCAATCAGTCCATAAGTTGTTTTGGCTTCAATAAACCCATAATCCAAGTCAGCGCGTAAAGTATGCAATGGGATTCGACCTTCCTTATACCACTCAGTTCTTGCCATTTCAGCGCCACCCAACCTACCAGAACAAATAATTTTTATTCCCTGTGCACCAAATCTCATGGCTGAACTAACGCCACGTTTCATTGCGCGGCGAAAAGCGACGCGTCTTTCAATTTGTAACGCTACGTTTTCAGCGACTAACTGCGCATTTGTTTCTGGTTTTCTCACTTCTTGTATATCAATAAAAACTTCAAGAGAAACCATTTTTTCCAGTTCTTTTTTTAACTTATCAATTTCCTGGCCTTTTTTACCGATAACAATTCCGGGTCGTGCTGTGAATAATCTTAGTTTTAAGCGTTTCGCTGATCTTTCAATTTCAATTTTAGAAACGCCCGCATGATAAAGCTTCTTTTTCAAAAATTTCCGGATATTATGATCTTCAAGAATATAGTCGGCATATTTTTTTTCAGAAAACCATCGGGAATCCCAAGTCTTGACGATTCCCAAACGTAAACCAATTGGATTAACTTTCTGGCCCAAGCCATACCTCCTTTTTAATTAAACCGTATCCTCAGATAAAATAACTGTAATATGACTGGTTCTTTTTAAAATTCTAGTCCCACGACCTCGTGCCCTTGCACGAAATCGTTTTAGGGTCGGTCCTTGATCTACATAGATATTTTTGATAATTAAATCATCAACATCAATATTCTCATCTTTTAAGGTTGCGTTGGCAACTGCGGAATTGATTACCTTTATCACCAATCCTGATGCCTTTTGCGGCATAAATTTCAAAATATCGACACCTGCCTCAACACGCTTTCCTTTTACAGTTTGCGCAAGCTTTCTCACTTTTTGTGGCGATATTCTCATATATTTAGCAACGGCTCGTGATATCATTATTTCCCTCTTGTTTTATTTTTTCTTTAATCGTGTCTTCTTGTCACCCGCATGGCTGTAGAATGTTCGCGTGGGTGAGAATTCTCCAAGTTTATGTCCGACCATATTCTCAGATACAAAAATGGGAATAAATTTTTTACCATTATGTACTGCAAGTGTTAATCCAACCATTTCAGGAACAATTGTAGATCTTCGTGACCATGTTTTTATAACTTTGTTGCTTCTCATATTTTGAGCATTGATAACTTTTTTCAAAAGCGAATCATCAATAAATGGTCCCTTTTTTATCGACCGTGGCATATGCGACTCCTAATTTTTGTTTAAAAAAAATCCTTTAAACATTCATTTTATTATGCCTGGTATTTATCCAGTTTACTTTGCTATTTTTTTCTGCGCTTTATAATAAATCTGTCTGTAGCTCGATTTTTTCTTGTCCGATATCCCTTGCTCGGTACTCCCCAGGGAGAGCAGGGATGACGACCACCAGAAGAACGACCTTCACCACCACCCATTGGGTGATCTACCGGGTTCATCGCAACCCCTCTTACTTTTGGTCTTCTTCCCATCCATCTTTTTCTACCTGCCTTTCCCAGATCAATATTCTCATGTTCTACATTTCCGAGCTGGCCTATACTGGCCTTGCATTGAACGAGAATCATCCGAACTTCTCCCGATGGCAATTTTATTTGTGCGTACTTTCCTTCTTTAGCGACCAGCTGCGCAAAACTGCCGGCAGTTCGAACTAACTGAGCTCCTTTGCCAATTTTCATTTCAATATTATGTATTTGTGTTCCCAATGGAATTTTTGTCAGTGGCAGGGAATTACCCGGTTTAATATCAGCTTCTTCTCCAGACATTACTGTATCGCCAACTTTTAGTTTTAATGGCGAAATGATATACCTTTTCTCACCATCTGCGTAATGAAGTAATGCGATCCGTGCACTTCGATTGGGATCATATTCTATAGCAGCGACTTTGGCAGGGATGTTATCTTTATCCCGTTTAAAATCTATAATTCGATATTTTTTACGATGCCCGCCTCCACGATGACGACAAGTTATTCTTCCATTTGCATTGCGACCACCGGTTTTTTTTATTTTTTTTGTTAACCCTTTATCGGGTGAATTTTTTGTAATTTCATCATATTCAGAATATACTTGAAATCGTCTTCCTGGTGATGTTGGTTTTACACGTTTGACTGCCATTATATTTTTCTCCTTCGTTATGAAGAAAATTTAAAATTGATATTGTTAGATGATTCAATTTTCAATTTAACGATCTAGACACCTTCAAAAAATTCGACTTTATCACCGGCTGCAAGAGTAACAATTGCTTTTTTCCAATCTCTTCTTTTACCCATGATCCGTCCTCTTCGTTTTCGTTTACCTTTAACTTGCATCGTATTAACAACAACAACTCTCACATTGAATAAAGATTCAATTGCTTTCGCTATTTCAATCCGATTTGCCTCCCGATGAACTTCAAACACAATTTGATTCATGGAATCCCTCATAAGGTGCGTTTTTTCAGTCACAATCGGTCTGATGATTATTTTATGATTATCCATCACTGAATGTCCTTTCTTTAAATATAATCAGCGCTTTTTATTTAATTCGTTCCTTGATCTGCTCAATAGCTGGTTCAAGTACGATGAGATGTTTATACAACATTATGTCATATACATTTAATCCATTAGAACGAATGAGTTTTACCGGTTGATAGTTTCTTGAGGAATAATCTAAATTTTCATTTTCTTTATCAGTGACGATAAGAGCTGATTCAACATTCAAGTTTTTAATCGTTTCCACAAATGTTTTTGTTTTAATTTCAGGTAGTTGAAAAGAATCTAGAACAACAAAATTGTTTTCGCTGATTTTGCTTGAAATCGCCATCTGCAATGCTTGTTTTCTGATCTGTTTGGGAACTTTAAACTCTTTTTTGTATCCTTGTGGGCCAAATGTAACTCCTCCACCGCGTCGCAATGGTGATTTTATATCACCTGGCCGCGCATTTCCAGTCCCTTTTTGTCGATACAATTTTTTTCCACTTCCTCTTATATCTGAACGATTCTTAACTTTTGCGCTGAATTTTCTTTTATTATTCAATTGCATATTCACAACGCTATGAAGAATATCTGTTTTAATTGGCACGTTGAACTTCTCTTCATCAAGTTCAATGGTACTCACTTTTTCACCCTTAATATTTTGAACATCAATGGAAAGCATTTTAGTAATCCTTATCTAAATGCTAAGAAATAGCTTCTTATCATTATTAAGCGAATTATAATAATCCGGTAGTACTGTTTGACCTAAGCACCCTGTTTAAAAAGCGCTAACATCCCTTTATTACAACCTGGTACGGCACCTTTTATCATAATTAAATTGTTTTCAGGTCGTATATCCATAATTTCAATATTTTTTACAGTTTGCTTTGCATTGCCATATTGGCCAGGTAATTTTTTGCCTTTGATTACTCTGCTAGGAGTTGCACTACATCCAATTGAACCTGGTATTCGATGACTCATACTACCATGTGTTTTTTTACCACCATGAAAGCCATGACGTTTAATTACGCCAGTAAAACCACGACCTTTTGTTGTTCCGGTTACTTTAATTTTTTCTCCAATGCTGAATACATCTTCTGCTTTTATTGCCTGTCCCAGCTTGTACTGGTCAGTATCATCCACTCTAAATTCTTTAAGCATTGAAAACGATTTTCCTCCGCTTTTTTCGAAATGGCCTTTCAACGGTTTGTTAACCTTTTTTTCCTTAATATCACCATAAGCCAGTTGAATACTGTTGTAACCATCAGTTGCGGCAGTCTTAATTTGTGTGACGACGCATGGTCCTGCGTAAACGACAGTTACAGGAATTTGTTCGCCTGCAGTTGTAAATAAGGATGTCATTCCTAATTTTTGTCCAATGAGACCTTTACCTTTTCCCATTTTCTTACCTCTATAATTGCTACCCACCAATAGTTATTCGGGCGATATTATGTAAGCTTATTCATTCTTGAATTAAATCTTTTGTTATTCACCAGCACACGAAACCATTCAAATTTTTTTTAGTTAATGCGTATGAATGATTTAACAAAAAACTGATTTTTTGAATTATCTTTGTTTTGGTTTTGATTTTTATTATAAAATCATAACCGGCTTAAGATAATTATAATCAAAAAATCAGTTGGAATTACTATAATCAAATTTTTATTGCTTACGCGCGACTGATTAATAAATCATCCTGATTTACATTATCTATGTTTTTATTTCAACATCAACGCCTGCAGAAAGATCCAATTTCATCAATGCATCCACTGTTTGTTGTGTTGGTTCAAGAATATCCAGTAAACGTTTATGTGTTCTGATTTCAAACTGCTCTCTTGATTTCTTATCAATATGAGGAGATCTCAGAACACAGTATTTATTTTTTCTTGTTGGAAGTGGAATGGGGCCAATAACTCTTGCACCAGTCCGCTTTGCAGTATCAACGATATCATTCGTCGATTGATCCAACAATCGATGATCATAAGCTTTTAAGCGAATACGAATTTTTGGATTCATTTTTTTAGATTCCTACTCAATAATTTCGCTCACAACACCTGCACCAACGGTTCTTCCACCCTCACGAATTGCAAAACGAAGTTCTTTTTCCATTGCAATCGGTGTGATTAGTTCCGCTGAGATGGAGACATTGTCACCAGGCATAACCATCTCGACATTTTCCGGTAGTTGAACAACGCCGGTAACATCAGTGGTTCTAAAATAAAATTGTGGCCGATATCCTTTAAAGAATGGTGTATGACGACCACCTTCTTCCTTACTCAATACATAAACCTCTGCTTTGAACTTGGTATGTGGTGTAATGGACTTCGGCACAGCCAGAACCTGCCCTCTTTCAACCTCTTCCCTTTTTGTACCGCGTAGTAATACGCCAATATTATCACCAGCGCGACCTTCATCCAAAATCTTTCGAAACATTTCTACACCAGTACATACAGTTTTCATGGTTGGTTTGATACCTACAATTTCAATTTCATCAGACATGTGAACGATACCTCTTTCTACACGTCCTGTTACAACAGTGCCACGCCCTGATATGCTGAAAACATCCTCAATCGGCATAAGAAAAGGTTTGTCTAAATCTCGAACAGGTTCAGGAATGTATGCGTCAATTGCATCCATAAGTTCAAATATACATTTGGCTTCATCACTTTTCAAATCATCACTTTCAAGTGCTTTTAATGCACTTCCTTTAACAATCGGTGTGTCATCTCCGGGGAATTCATATTTATCCAACAGTTCTCTTAGTTCCAATTCTACCAGTTCAATGAGTTCTTCATCATCAACCATATCGCATTTATTCAAAAATACAACTATTTTTGGAACACCTACCTGACGAGCCAAAAGAATATGTTCTCTTGTTTGCGGCATTGGGCCATCATCTGCACCGACAACAAGAATAGCACCATCCATCTGCGCAGCACCAGTTATCATATTTTTAATATAATCCGCATGCCCGGGACAATCAACATGAGCGTAATGACGTTTATCTGTTTCATATTCAACATGAGCCGTTGCGATTGTAATTCCACGTGCTTTTTCCTCAGGAGCCTTGTCAATTTGATCAAAAGGAATAAAATTTGCCATGCCTTTCATTCCCATATGCTTTGTAATTGCAGCAGTTAGAGTTGTTTTTCCGTGATCAATGTGACCAATTGTGCCGACATTAACGTGTGGCTTACTTCGTTCAAATTTGTCTTTAGCCATGTTTTCCCCCTTTTTACTATACAGAGTATGAAAACTTAAAAACTCAAAGATATGCCAAACAAACTGCATAGCTTTGAGCTTTTGTTTGTTTTAATCATAGAATGATTTATAAGAAATATCATTCTTCTTTAGTATTTTAATTATTTGCAAATCTTCTACCAGCTAAACATTTGCAAATCTATAATCTTTACCAATGATAATGCGCAAAAGCTTTGTTCGCTTCAGCCATTTTATGAGTATCATCTCTTTTTTTAACTGAAGCGCCTCGTTGGTTTGCTGCATCCAAAAGCTCCGATGCAAGCTTTCTTGACATGCCATTTTCTCCCCTTTTTCGTGACGCCTCCAAAATCCAGCGGATTGACAATGCAACTTGTCTTGATGATCGAACTTCAGTTGGTACCTGGTATGTTGAACCGCCAACACGTCTTGATTTGACCTCAATAAAGGGCTTGACATTATCCATTGCCTTTTCAAATATCTCAAGAGGTGGTTTCTTTGTCTTTTCTTCAATAATATCAAACGATGAATATAAAATGGATTCAGCAAGGCTTTTTTTTCCATTTTTCATGATTGAATTGATAAACCTTGAAACCAGCTTACTTTTATATTTAGGATCTGGCAATATCACTCTTTTTGGAACATCGGCTCTTCTTGGCATAGTTTTCCTGTTTATTATAGATTGCAACCTATCTATTGTTATCAGGTTTGCAATGATTTAAAATTGTTAGCTTTCAATTGTAATTGTTCAAAAATATTAGTTATTTTGGCTTTTTTGCCCCATACTTTGAACGGCCCTGTTTTCTATCCTGTACCCCAAGTGTATCTAACGTTCCACGAACGATATGATATCGAACACCAGGTAAGTCCTTAACACGTCCGCCACGAACCAGAACAACTGAATGCTCCTGAAGGTTATGGCCAACTCCGGGTATATAGGCAGTAACTTCAACTCCAGTAGTCAATCGCACACGAGCAACTTTTCTTAATGCAGAATTGGGCTTCTTCGGCGTTGAGGTATACACACGCGTACAAACGCCTCTTTTCTGCGGTGATCCTTTTAAAGCGGGTGTGCTTTTCTTTTTTTTGATTTGTTCACGCCCTTTTCTTACGAGTTGATTAATTGTTGGCATCTTTTTCTCTTGTATTTACTGTGTTAAATCAATACCATTGTTACCAATCAATAAAATTGAATGATAATCTGGCCAAAATGATATAAAAAGACTTTGTATCAATATTTTGTCAGAGTGTCAATAAAAAAAAACAATTTGATTATTTTTTTATGAACTTTTGAAATCCTCTGATAAACATGACCTTAAAAACGAATAATATTATTGGAAAAAAATATGCTATGGAAATTTCGGAAATAACATACTCATTTTTCTTGAACGTACAAAAAAATAAGGTCGTGTAGAGACGTAGCATGCTACGTCTCTACAGTACATTAACCTCAAAACGAACAATATCAAAAATGGGGAACTTATTTTCAGAGAATTCCTATGCAACATACTCTTCCTCTAGAAGCGGATCAAGTTCAGTATACATCCGCGTTCCAGTTCCTGCAGGGATCATTCGACCCATAATAACATTTTCTTTCAAACCTCTAAGATGGTCCAGCTTTCCTGAAATACTTGCATCAGTGAGCACCCTTGTCGTTTCCTGGAATGATGCCGCAGAAATAAAGCTATCAGTGCTAAGAGACGCTTTCGTTATTCCGAGTATCAATGGTTCAGCCTTGGCAGGCGTACCGCCCTTTTTCTCTATTTTTTGATTCTCGTCTTCAAAGTATCCTCGGTCCACCTGCTCTTCAAGAATGAAATTGGTGTCTCCGACTTCTGTAATACGCACACACCGCATCATTTGACGAACAATGACCTCAATATGCTTGTCATTGATTCGTACACCTTGAAGGCGATACACTTCCTGAACTTCATCAACGAGATATCTTGCAAGGGATACCTCGCCTTTAATGTTCAAAATATCTTGAGGGTTTGCAGCACCAGCAACAAGTGGATCTCCAGATCGAACATAATCTCCATCATAAACATTGATATGTTTTCCTCTTGAAATTAGATACTCTTTCTTTTCACCGACATCTACGGGCGTAACAGTTATTTTTTGCTTTCCTTTTGTCCCTTTTGAGATGCTGACATACCCATCAATTTCACTTAAAACTGCATTTTCTTTCGGTTTTCTCACCTCAAACAATTCAGCGACTCTCGGAAGACCACCTGTAATATCCTTGGTTTTCGTTGTTGCTCTGGGAAGTTTCGCAATAATATCGCCGGCGTTGACTTCATCACCTTCCTCAACCAGCAAGATGGCATCTACTGGCAGATAATATCGTGCCAGACCTGATCCATCAGTGCTTTCTTTTGATTCAAGTTTTTTTAGACGCGCTGTTTTTCCTGTTTTATCTTTTATGGAAATTCGAGGACGTACTTCACCTTCCTTAAACTCAACAATTGTTTGACTGGACTTTCCAGTAACCGGGTCCACTTTTTCCTGCATGGTTTTTCCAATGAAAATATCATCAAATTTAACGACACCGCTTACTTCAGTAAGAATAGGTGTTGTAAAGGGATCCCATGCAGCTAAAATATCACCCGATTTGACCAATTGTCGATCTTGAACCTTGATTTGCGCACCATAAATAACAGGGCATCGCTCTCGTTCTCTTCCGCGTTCACTTTCAATGACAAATTCACCACCCCGACGATTCATCACGACCATATCACCTGGCGTACCATCAGGATTCATTCGTTGAACAACATTTAAGTCAACAAATCTTACGTTTCCTTCAACATGTGCCCGAATGTCCGCTTGTTCAACTCTTCGACTGGCAGTACCACCAATGTGAAATGTCCGCATGGTCAACTGTGTTCCAGGTTCTCCAATGGATTGAGCAGCCAGTATGCCAACAGCCTGTCCAATTTCAACAAGATGTCCATGTGCAAGATCACGACCATAACATTTCGCGCAAACACCACGTTCTGTTCTGCATGTAAGTACTGATCGGATTGTTATCTTAGTAAAACCAGCATTTTCGATTTTTCTTACGCGGGCTTCATCTATTTCTTCTCCAGCTTTAACAATAATTTCATCAGTAAATGGATCCACGATATCTTCTACTGATGTACGTCCCAGTAATCTTTCTCCCAATCGTTGAATAATTTCTCCGCCTTCCATCAATGGTTCAACTTCAACACCTATGACTGAACCGCAATCAACCTCTGATACAATACAATCCTGTGCGACATCCGCCAACCGACGTGTAAGATATCCTGAATTTGCTGTTTTTAATGCTGTATCAGCCAACCCTTTTCGCGCACCATGGGTTGAAATAAAATATTGAAGCACACTTAAGCCCTCACGAAAATTTGCTGTAATGGGTGTTTCAATAATTTCACCTGATGGTTTTGCCATCAACCCACGCATACCAGCAAGCTGGCGCATCTGATCCTTGCTGCCTCGAGACCCTGAATCAGCCATCATATAAATAGCGTTGAAACTATCTTCATAAACAATTTCATTGTTCTCATCACGAGTGGGTTGGTTGTTTTGGTCCATAACCGGCTGATTTTTCATCTGGCCCATCATCGCATTTGCAACATTATCAGTTGCTCTTGACCAAATGTCTACAACCTTATTATATTTTTCACCCTGCGTAATCAGACCTTCATTATACTGTTTTTCAATTTCATTGACTTCAGCCTCAGCTTCACCGAGAATCTCCCATTTTGCAGATGGTACAATCATGTCATCAATGGAAATAGAGACACCGCCAATAGTGGCATATTCATACCCCAAATCCTTAATTCTATCTGAAAGAATGACTGTTGATTTAGATCCCAAGGTACGATAGGCATAGTCTACCAATTCCCTGAGTCTCTTTTTGTCCATGACATGGTTGACCTGCTCAAAGGGTATTTCAAAACGCTTTTCAAGCATTTCAAAAATATGGAATTCATCTTTAACTGCAATAACGTCTGATAATGAACCTTCAGGCAATTTCATAATTGAAGCTGCATGGACTTTTTTGAGTCTGAAAAGGCGCTGTACTTCATCCTGACGTAAAATGCCAAGGTCCCCATCTCGAACACGATCTCGGCTTCGCGAATAGTTCTGGCACAGTTCTAAAAAAGATTGCTCTTTATTTTTTGCCATTTTTAAGATTTCGTTGGCTTCCTCAGCAGAGAAAAGTGTTATATGACGAACTCGAACCAATTGCTCTTGCGGCATAATCTCGTATAATAAAACCCTGCCAACAGTTGTGTCATGAATTTTGCCCTGCACGCGAACTTTAATTGGTGCATGCAAGTCAATCGCATCGGAATCGTAGGCCGCACGAACTTCACCCAAACTGCAAAATTCTTTCCCCGCCCCCTTACAATCATTTACACTTCGTGTCATATAGTAAATGCCCAAAACAATATCCTGTGTCGGAACAACAATTGGACTCCCATTTGCAGGAGACAAGATATTATTACTTGAAAGCATCAATATGCGGGCTTCAATCTGTGATTCAACTGCCAATGGAATATGTACTGCCATTTGGTCACCATCAAAATCCGCATTGAATGCAGTACAAACCAATGGATGCAATTGAATCGCTTTGCCTTCAATTAAAATGGGCTCAAAGGCCTGAATGCCCAGTCTATGAAGTGTTGGTGCCCGGTTCAACATGATTGGGTATTCACTAACAACCTCATCCAGTGTATCCCAAACCTCTGGCGTTTCTTTATCCACCATTTTTTTTGCACTTTTAACAGTTGAAACCAGTCCCCTTTTTTCCAGACGGTTATATACAAATGGTTTAAATAGTTCCAACGCCATTTTTTTAGGAAGTCCACACTGATGCAATCTGAGTTTTGGTCCAATAGTTATAACTGTACGGCCCGAATAATCGACACGTTTACCGAGTAAATTTTGACGAAACCGGCCTTGTTTTCCTTTTAAAGTATCACTTAATGATTTAAGCGGCCGCTTATTCGTACCGGTAATCACACGTCCTTGCCGACCATTATCAAACAAAACGTCAACCGCCTCTTGCAGCATCCTTTTTTCATTACGAACAATAATATCCGGTGCCTTTAAGTCCATCAGGCGTTTAAGGCGATTATTTCGATTGATAACCCGTCTGTAAAGATCATTCAAATCTGAAGTTGCAAATCTGCCACCTTCTAATGGAACCAGCGGTCGTAAATCTGGGGGCAAAACAGGAATAACATCCATGATCATCCAAGCCGGATCCACGCCTGATTCCATAAAAGCGTCAATCACTTTTAATCGTTTTGAAAGTTTTTTACGTTTTGCATCAGAGGTTGTTTTTTGAATTTCCTGACGCAAATCTGTATACAGTTTTTCAAGGTTTATTTCAGAAAAAAGGCGCTTAATCGCTTCAGCCCCCATGTCAGCTTCAAACCGGTCATAACCAAATTTTTCAATTGCCTCGCGATATTGTTCTTCTGTCAGCAGGTCGAATTTTTTTAATTCAGTTTCTTTTGGATCAATAACGACATAGGAATCAAAATACAAAATTCGTTCAATATTCTTTAAGGTGAAATCAAGCAAGCTTCCAATCTTACTGGGTAAACTTTTTAAGAACCAGACATGCGCAATGGCTGTAGCCAGTTCAATATGTCCCATACGCTCACGTCTTTCCCTGGATTGGATCACCTCAACACCACATTTCTCACAAACGATTCCACGATGTTTCATGCGTTTATATTTACCACAATTACATTCGTAGTCACGGGTTGGGCCAAATATTTTTGCACAGAAAAGGCCATCACGTTCTGGTTTGAATGTTCGATAATTAATCGTTTCTGGTTTTTTTATTTCACCATACGAACGTTCACGAATTTGCTCAGGAGAAGAAAGTTGAATCTGTACGCCTTTGTACAGTTTCGGATTAACCGGTTTTTGGAAGAAATCATATAAGGTTTCCATAGTCACCTTTCATTGGGGGTATATAAAATACGCCCTTTGGTTTGTTATCGTTTTAATCCTTAGGTTTTAACAAAGTTATATCCAATCCCAAACTCTGTAATTCTTTCTCCAATACCTTAAACGATTCAGGCAAGCCTGGTTCCAGCATATTTTGTCCTTTAACAATTTTTTCATACATTCTTGTGCGCCCGGCCATATCATCTGATTTGACAGTAATAAATTCCTGAAGCGCATGTGCAGAACCATATGCTTCCATAGCCCAGACTTCCATTTCACCCAATCGTTGTCCACCAAATTGCGCTTTACCACCCAAAGGTTGCTGTGTAACCAATGAATATGGTCCAATGGAGCGTGCATGAATTTTATCGTCAACCAAATGGTGCAATTTTAACATATACATGGATCCGACAGTAACTTTGCCCTGAAATGGTAGTCCGGTGCGTCCATCAAATAATTTTGCTTGGGCGCTGACAGGTTCTGAGTTTTCATTCATCAGGTGCTTAATTTCATTTTCATGGGCCCCATCAAAAACAGGAGTAGCCATATGAACGCCATTTTCATAAAATTGAGCCAGTTGTGTCAGTTGGTCATCAGAATAGCTGTCAATTTCTTCAACAACGGGTCCCTGTGGTAAAATTTCATCTGTCACTTGTTTGGTCGAAAAAATTCGCTTGAATTTTTGTTTTAATGCATCAAAAGATTGTTGCTCCAATAAGTTTGTAATATCTCTTCCCAATTCTCTTGCAGCACGTCCTAAATGAATTTCAAGAATCTGCCCCACATTCATTCGAGAGGGAACACCCAGTGGATTCAAGACCATATCAACAGGTGTGCCGTCACTAAAATAAGGCATATCCTCCTGAGGTAAAATTCTGGATACAACACCTTTATTTCCATGTCTACCTGCCATTTTATCGCCAACAGATAATTTTCGTTTCATGGCAACATATATTTTTACCATCTTGATTACGCCCGGCGGTAAATCATCACCTTTTTCATAGCGCGTCACTTTTTCCTCGAATTTTTCGCGATTTTTTTCTTGCTGTTCTCGATACTTTTTAAGCAGCTCATGAAGTTTTTCAGACTGTTCAGGATCTTTTAAGCTCAAGGTATCCAAGTAATTTAGGGGGATATCGTTAAGGATTTCATGTGTAAGAATGGTCCCCTTTGGAATAATTGTATTCTTGCCCTTTTTTAATGTCGCAATACATGTATGTCCATCCAGCATTGTTTGAATTTCAGCTCTGACAGATTGTTCTAGTATACGATGTTCATCATCACGATTTTTTTCCAGGATTGCGATTTCTTCATCCTCAATGGAACGTGTGCGATCATCCTTTTCAACACCGCGACGTGAAAAAACTTTGGCATCAATAACAATTCCTTCTACGCTTGGCGGCACACGTAAACTTGTATCTTTAACATCTCCAGCTTTTTCACCAAAGATCGCTCTAAGCAATTTTTCTTCAGGAGAGAGTTGTGTTTCTCCTTTTGGGGTAACTTTTCCTACAAGTATATCACTGGCAGAAACTTCTGCGCCCAGGCGGATAATGCCGCTTTCATCGAGATTTCTCAGTGCTTCTTCACCAACATTAGGAATGTCTCGAGAAATTTCTTCTTTTCCAAGTTTTGTGTCCCTTGCGACAACTTCAAATTCCTCTATATGAACTGAAGTATAAACACCATCCTTGACCAATCTTTCACTCACAAGAATGGAGTCTTCAAAATTATATCCACCCCAAGGCATAAAAGCGACTGTTACGTTTTTACCCAAAGCAAGTTCTCCCTGCTCAGTAGCAGGGCCATCCGCAATAATTGCTCCATCATCAACAATCTCGCTTTTTTTGACGATGGGTCGATGATTAAAACATGTATTCTGGTTTGAACGATTAAATTTAGATAAATTATAAATAGAAACATGTTCTTCAAGATTATTGTGGTCAAATGGATGTTTGATAACGATTCTTGATGCATCAACATCAATAACTTCGCCGCCTTTTTTGGCCACAATTGCCACGCCAGAATCTCTTGCCACTATGGCTTCCATACCGGTTCCCACAAGAGGTGCTTCAGATTTCAGTAATGGCACAGCCTGCCGCTGCATATTCGATCCCATCAATGCACGGTTGGCATCATCATTTTCAAGAAAAGGAATCAAGGATGCGGACACACTCACCAATTGATTGGGAGATATATCCATGTACTTAATTTCTTCCTTTCGGGTCATTGTCAATTCACCGGAAATGCGTGATGTTACCAGTGCGTTGATATATCGGTTATTGTTATCTAGCGGCGCATTTGCCTGAGCAATTGGAAAGTCTTTTTCATCAAGAGCACTTAAAAATTTGACCTCATTCGTAGCAAGGGAGTCTTCAACGACCCGATAAGGTGTTTCGATGAAACCAAATTCACTGACACGAGCATATGTGCTTAATGAGACAATCAACCCAATATTCGGTCCTTCAGGTGTTTCTATAGGACAAATTCGTCCATAGTGAGAAGGATGTACGTCACGTACTTCAAAGCCGGCACGTTCTCGTGTCAACCCACCAGGTCCCAAAGCACTTAATCTGCGTTTATGCGTTGTTTCTGACAAGGGATTGGTTTGATCCATGAACTGACTTAACTGACTTGTGCCAAAAAATTCTTTCACCACCGCTGAAACGGGTTTTGAGTTGATCAAATCATGCGGCATCAAGGCGTCAATTTCTTGAAGGCTCATTCTTTCCTTAATGGCACGTTCCATCCGAACCAATCCAATGCGATATTGATTTTCCAAAAGCTCGCCCACAGCACGAACGCGACGATTTCCTAAATGATCAACATCATCTACAACCCCCTGGGTATCTTTTAATTGTACCAGTGTTTTTGCAGTCAACAATATGTCTTCACGACGTAATGTATTAACATGCTTTGGCGTATTTAACCCCAGACGTAAATTCAGTTTGAGACGTCCGACACCTGAAAGATCATAATGGGAAGGCTTAAAAAATAATTGATCCAAAAAGTCCTGGGCTACTTCTGATGTAACAGGATTACCTGGTCTCAATTTTTTGTATATTTCAATCAAAGCTTCATGTTTGTCTTCAACTTTATCCAACAATAAAGTTTTACGAATAGACTCACTGCTATTCACTCCATCAATAGATAAGATTTCAAAAGACTCAATTTTTGCCTTGACTAATGTTTTCATCAAATCTTCAGTAACGACATCATTAGCCTTTGCCAGTACAGTGCCAGTTTTAGGGTCTTTAACTGCTCGTGCGATAAATCTGTCAAGGACATCTTCAACAGTGATCGGTATTGTTTTTGTACCGCTTCTTTTGAGCTGTTTTATCGCTCTTTGAGATATCAGACGTCCTTTTTTTAGAATAACTTCACCGGTTTCCGGATCGTTAATATCTTGAGCAGATCGTTGCCCTTTAAGGGTATGTTCGTTAAAAGCTTTATAAATAATTCCTTGGGGTTTTTCACTATCCAAAAGATTATGTATAATAATATTTTCAGTATGATAAAAAAAGTTTAATATATCTTCAGTCGTATACCCTAGTGCTTTAAATAATAGGGTCACCGGAAATTTTCTTCGCCTATCTATTCTGATATTGACAATATCTTTGGCGTCAATTTCCATTTCAATCCATGAGCCACGGACTGGAATAATTTTCGCTGAGTAAAGGACTTTCCCACTGGAGTGGGTTTTTCCTTTATCATGATCAAAAAAGGCTCCTGAGGATCGGTGTAACTGACTGACAACAACCCTTTCAGTGCCATTAATTACAAAAGTCCCCCGCTCAGTCATGAGGGGTATGGTTCCAAAATAGATTTCCTGTTCTTTGATATCCCGAATTTTTTGTGTATCAGCATCTTTGTCAACATCATAAACTACAAGTCTGACAGTAATGCGAACCGGAAATTCATATGTCATCCCACGATGAATGCATTCTTCTACAGTATGTTTCAATTCCCCAAAACGATATGAAACAAATTCAAGTGATGCAGTACCACTAAAATCTTTGATTGGAAAAACAGACTTGAAAACAGCATGAAGACCAACATCAAGTCGTTGATCGGGGGAGACATCCTTTTGAAGAAAACGCGCATATGATTCTCGTTGCATTCTAATTAAATTCGGAATTTCAATAATTTTATTTATTTTTCCAAAATTTTTTCGAATACGTTTGATTGTTTGGTGGGAGTTCTTCATATTCACTCCAATATTTAGGTGTTGAAGGAAGCTTGAAGAGATCATGTATCGTCGAATACAATTAATTTACGGCTGATGCATGTTCTTTGTACCTTTCATGTCGTTGGCTCAGAAACAAGAAAGAATACCCTCAATCGCAATTTAGTCAGACAGGTTTAACGAAGTGTTCAACCTGTCCGACTTGTTAAGCCCGACTTGAGTGTATACTACTTTAAAAATGATTCAAACAGATTATTTTTTTTCTGAGCGATACACCAAAAAAGAACAAAAAAGTATCAGCCGAAAGCGTAATCAACACAGACTACTTTACTTCGACCTGGGCTCCGGCACCTTCAAGCTGTTCTTTAATCTTTTCAGCTTCATCTTTTGGCACGGCTTCTTTGACCGCTTTCGGTGCATCATCTACGAGGGCTTTGGCTTCTTTTAAGCCAAGTCCAGTTATGGCGCGAACTTCCTTAATCACCTGAATTTTCTTATCACCAGGTGTGATCAGTACTACATCAAATTCTGTTTTTTCTTCCTCAGCAGGCGCGCCAGCATCCCCGCCCTGTGGTCCACCCATCATGGCGACAGGGGCTGCTGCTGTTACACCGAATTTTTCTTCCATCTCTTTTATCATTTCTGACAGTTCCAAAACTGTCATATTCGAAATAAATTCGATTACGTCTTCTTTTGTTATATCAGCCATTTTTATCCTTTCCTTCAGAAATTTTTGTATTCTCTTTGGAACAAAAAGTTGTTCCAAACAAAAAAAACAGCCTTATTGCTCAAACGAGCAATCAGGCAGCTTCTTCACCTTCTTTTTTATCTTTAATACCTTGCAGCACATTTACAAAACCGGCAGGTATTGCAGCTAATGTACGAACAAAATTACCTGGCACGGCATTCATACATGAAAGCAGTTTGGACAATAACTCTTCTCTTGATGGCAGTTTGGATAACGCTTTAACCTCATCCACACTCAATACTGAATTGCCCATCACTCCAATTTTAACTTCAAGTTTAGGGTTGTCCTCTGCAAATTTGCTTAAAATTTTTGCAGGGGCAACTGGATCATCATAACTAATTGCAACAGCGCTCGGCCCCCTGAAATATTGGGCAATATTTGCAACACCTGTATTTTCAGATGCGCGTGTCAGTAATGTATTTTTGACGACCTGATATTCAACAGATGCTTCTCTTAACTGACGTCGTAATTTTGTCATGTCTTCAACATTCAAACCTTTTGGGTCTGTTGCAATTACAATTTCAGCATCAAGAAATCTTTTATGAATATCTTCTACAATCTGTTGTTTTTCTTCACGATTCAAATCATCAACCTCCTCCCTTTCTCTGTAAGACCGTTCTCAAATTCATACACAGGAAAGGTATGAATACAAAAAAAACTGCATTCTTCCTTTTGTGTCTCGGTAGGTTGCTGAACATAAAAATTCAGCAATTATCAAAAATTGGCCTACGGTCTTAGACAGGAAAAAATTATTTGGAAATATTTTTAACAAAGGCAGGATCGACTTTTATACCTGGCCCCATCGTTGTAGACACAGATATCGATTTTAAATATGTTCCTTTGCTTGATGTTGGCTTTAGGCGCACTATGGTATCAAAAAAGGCATAAAAATTTTCAAGTAATTTCTGAACGCCAAAGGATGCTTTTCCCATAGTCGCGTGTACAATTCCTGCACGTTCAACCCGAAAATCAATTTTACCTGCTTTTAACTCGTTTACAGCTTTCTTGATATCAAATGTGACAGTCCCTGTTTTCGCATTTGGCATCATGCCGCGAGGTCCAAGGATACGACCCAACTTGCCCACAGTTCCCATCATATCAGGAGTGGCAACTGCTTTGTCAAATTCCAGCCATCCTCCCTTAATTTTTTCAGCGATTTCATCATTTCCAATGAAATCCGCTCCTGCTTCTCGGGCCTCTGTTTCCTTTTCACCTTTTGCAAATACAAGTACTTTAACTTCTTTACCTGTACCATTTGGTAAAACCACTGTCCCACGAACCATCTGGTCGGCATGCCTCGGGTCTACACCCAATCGAACGGCAACGTCGACACTTTCATCAAATGATGCAAATTTATTGTCGATAGTTTTTTGAAGAGCTTCTTCCAGCTCATACAAGGCCAGACGATCGATATCTTTTCTCGCTTCTCGTATTTTTTTACCCCGTTTTGGCATGAATTCTCCTTTTTATCAAAATTGCAAGGATTATGTCCTCACATTGGATATATCCTTTGTTTTAATCAGATATCAAATGAAATACTTTGAGATTAAAAATCCTCAAGGATGGCATTTATTGTACTTCAATTCCCATACTACGAGCTGTTCCCATAATAATTTTGCATGCCTGCTCAAGGTCGTTTGCATTTAAATCCTGCATTTTCGTTTTTGCAATTTCTTCAACTTGTGACATTTTAACTGTAGCGACCTTGTTTCGTTTGGGATCACTCGAACCTTTTGCTAACTTAGCAGCTTTTTTCAATAAAATTGAGGCAGGTGGCGTCTTTGTAATAAAAGTGAAACTTCGATCTTCGAACACAGTAATAATTACTGGAATAATCATACCTTCCTGATCAGTAGTTTTTGCATTAAAGCTCTTACAGAAATCCATAATATTTACACCATGTTGTCCCAAAGCAGGGCCAATGGGTGGGGAAGGATTTGCTTTTCCCGCTTCGACCTGTAATTTAATTTGTGCCAATACCTTTTTCGCCATTATGTACTCCAAATAGATTTCAAGATATTTGATCAATAATGTATCTTGAATAAAAATATTAAAAAAATATAATTGATAAAAATATTACAATTTTGTTACTTGAACAAATTCAAGTTCAACAGGTGTTGAACGTCCAAAAATGCTGACCAACACCTTGATTTTTCCTTTTTCAGGATTTACTTCTTCAACAGTCCCTTGAAAGTTCGTAAAAGGCCCATCCACAACGCGGACATCATCACCTTCTTCAAATGAAAACTTGGGTTGTGGTTTGTTTTTACCATCTTCCAATTGGGCAAGAATTCGTTCAGCTTCTTTATCCATCATGGGAACAGGTTTATCTTTTCCACCAAGAAATCCTGTTACTTTTGCGGTATTTTTTACCAGATGCCATGTACCATCATCCAATTCCATCTGCACCAGAATATATCCAGGATAATACTTGCGTGAAGATGTTTTACGTTTTCCCTTGACAAGCTCAACCACTTGCTCAGTAGGCACTACAATATCTCCAAACTTTTCAGGTTCGAGATATGATTCTATTCTTTCTTCAAGACTTTGTTTAACTTTCGTTTCAAAGCCTGAATATACATGAACAATGTACCACTTATGAGCCACGTTATGTCCTTTGTTTATAAACAGTTAAATTTAATATAAATTTTGCATTTACAGTTTTAACTCGCATGGGCAGTTAAAATCTGTTTATATTAAGGTAATCAATAAAGCGTTTTTCTGTAATTAAATCCTAAAGTTTCGTTAATAAACCAAACGAACAAGTGCTGACAAGCCCGCATCAACAATACCAAAATAGATCGCAAAAATGAAAACAAGAATAAGCACAACTGCAGTGAAGCTTATGGCTTGATTTCTGGGAGGCCAAGTTACTTTTTTAAGTTCAATTTTTACTTCACGCAAAAACTGAATGGATTTTTCAATAAAATCAGGTCTTTTCAAAATTCTTGGGCTTGTTTGTTTTCCAATAAGCGATCCCGGATCTTTTTTAGTTGGTCGAAACGTTGTAGTCGATAGTGTTTTACTGTCCTTATTGGATTCCACAAGCATGCGATCCCGCTGATCTTCAGACAATATCTTTTTATTCTTCTTTTTGATTGTTTTTTTTCTTTGTAACCGGCCCATTAATCACCATCTTGTCTTAATTACAGAAACTTGATCTTATAGATATCATTTCTGTCAAACTATAAAAAAATTGGCAGGCCAGGAGGGATTCGAACCCCCAACATCCGGATTTGGAGTCCGGCGCTCTGCCGTTAGAGCTACTGGCCTGCATATGAATTTTTATTCGATTACTTCAAATGTTGCCTAAAAATATTTTATCCAAATTCATTCATTGGCAATATTGAGACAATCATTAATTTTTTCCGAAGGAATATATCATTTCGTTTCACGATGTTTCGTATGTTTCCGACAGAAACGACAATATTTGTTAAATTCAAGTTTGTCCGGAGTCGTTCGTTTGTTTTTAGTTGTTGTATAATTTCTCTGCTTGCACTCAGTGCAGGCAAGTGTAATAATAATTCTCACAGTATATCCCTTTATATAAATCATCCATTGGATGACCTTAACGTGAAATTGCCCTGTATCAAAAATACAGGGCAATTTAGAAAAGTTCAACCTTAATATATTGATAATAAGTATAAGAATGTTTTATTCAATAATGTCACTAACAACACCCGCACCAACAGTTCTTCCCCCCTCACGAATAGCGAAGCGGAGTTCTTTTTCCATTGCAATTGGTGTTATCAACTCTGCCTCAATTGAAACATTATCACCAGGCATAACCATTTCAACATTTTCCGGTAATTTTACAATACCTGTAACATCTGTGGTGCGGAAATAGAATTGGGGACGATAGCCTTTGAAAAAAGGTGTATGACGCCCACCTTCTTCTTTGCTTAAAACGTAGACCTCAGCTTTGAATTTGGTATGCGGTGTTATTGTTTTTGGATGTGCAAGAACCTGTCCACGTTCAACTTCCTCTCGTTTGGTTCCTCGTAGCAATACGCCTATATTGTCGCCAGCACGACCTTCATCCAAAATTTTCCTGAACATTTCAACGCCTGTACAAACAGTTTTCATCGTCTCTTTCATACCGACAATTTCAATCTCTTCACTCATTTTGATAATACCACGTTCAACTCTACCTGTAACAACAGTACCACGCCCAGAGATGCTGAAAACATCTTCAATAGGCATTAGAAAAGATTTATCCAAATCTCGAACAGGTTCCGGAATATAAGAATCGATGGCATCCATCAGTTCAAAAATACATTTCGCTTCATCACTGCTGTTATCATCACTTTCAAGAGCTTTTAAAGCGCTTCCATGAATTATAGGCGTATCATCGCCAGGAAATTCATATTTATCAAGGAGTTCTCTCAATTCAAGCTCAACAAGTTCAATAAGTTCCTCATCGTCAACCATGTCGCATTTGTTTAAAAACACAACAATTTTTGGGACGCCGACCTGACGCGCAAGAAGAATATGCTCACGTGTCTGAGGCATGGGACCATCATCCGCACCAACAACCAGTATGGCACCATCCATTTGAGCTGCGCCTGTAATCATATTCTTGATATAATCAGCGTGGCCAGGACAATCTACATGTGCGTAATGACGTTTATCGGTTTGATATTCAACATGTGCAGTCGCTATTGTAATTCCACGCGCTTTTTCTTCTGGAGCCTTGTCAATTTGATCGAATGGCACAAAATTTGCCATTCCACGCATTCCCATATGCTTAGTAATTGCTGCTGTTAACGTCGTTTTTCCGTGGTCAATGTGTCCTATGGTTCCGACATTAACGTGTGGTTTACTTCGTTCAAATTTTTCTTTTGCCATAGTAATCCATTCCTTTCATTGCGTGACAGTCAAAATAGATTATTATTCATAAATTGCCTGTCTCGTTTAGTTAATCCAGCCTGTTTATAAAAAATGTTATGGTCGGAAACTTATTTCTGCCGGATTAATGGGTTCTAATTTGGAGCCCACGACCGGATTTGAACCGGTGGACCTCTTCCTTACCAAGGAAGCGCTCTACCTGCTGAGCTACGTGGGCACAAAAATACCCATTCAATTGCTCCCTTAAGTCGTGGGAAAATCGAACAGGACCACTGACCAAATCTTAACCTCAACAAATGGAGCGGGAGACGAGGTTCGAACTCGCGACAGTCAGCTTGGAAGGCTGATGCTCTACCAACTGAGCTACTCCCGCGTTTATAATTAATGGTGGGGGGAGGATTTGAACCTCCGAAGGCGTTCGCCGACAGATTTACAGTCTGTTCCCTTTGGCCACTCGGGAACCCCACCAAAAAAAAAAAAAGCCAGCGGAGGGACTCGAACCCCCGACTAACTGATTACAAATCAGCCGCTCTACCAACTGAGCCACGCTGGCAAAAATGAATAAGCTTCGTCGTTAAATGAAATCCGTTGTATACGTTATTAATAATTTGAAATCAAATTTGATTAGACCTGATTATTAGCAATTATTTTCAAAAGTAACCGATTTTCTCCTATTTTATTTAAATTTCATTAAATTTTAAATAATATCATTTTTTTTGAAACAATAAACAATATATCTATTGACAACGCTATGCTTACTATGACTGTAGTACAGTACATATTTTCACTGTTGTACTATACATATTTTCACAAATCAATAGAAATAAATGAAAAGGAATGCTTTGATGAAAAAGATACATGGCAACACAATTGGTTTAAAATCCAATCAATTACACCGCCTTGAAAAATTTTATCACCGCAGATCTCCTCAAGATTTTTTGGTTTCAGCAGAGATTGTTCGAGATTTTGGGAGATTGTCTTACGAAATACATCGTCAGCTTGGCCTTCTCATAGACCGCCGCGGAACGATCCGATTTGTAATTGTTGGAGATTTTCATGGATTGATTATTCCGAAATTGGATGATTATCGCTCAGGGCCCGATAGACTCAATGGCTTACGTTTTGTTCATACGCATTTGGATAATTCCGGTTTAAGTGAAGAAGATCTCGCAGACCTGGTCTTATTACGAATGGATTATATCGCAGCAATCACCCTGCATTCTGATGGCACCCCCAACAAAATTTTTTGTGGACATCTCTTACCCAAATCTGTTGATAACAAGAATTATATTTCAAAACCCCCGATTGATGTAGGGCAGCTTCAAATGGATTGCCGAAAACAAATATTGGCCCTTGAAGCCGAGATGTCACACCATGAAAATCTTCAAATTTCCAGTAATGGAAAAGAACGTGCGATTCTCATTCATGTCACGCATCCATCTCAAAAACGATCCGCCGATGAATCAATGAATGAATTGGAAGAATTGGCCAGATCACGCGATGTTTCAATTGTTCATCGTGTTGTCCAATTTCGAAAAAAACATGATGCTCGATATTTACTGGGTAAAGGAAAAATTCGAACCTTAGCGCTCGAAGCGGTCCAAAAAAATGCCAATTTGATGATTTTTGATCAGGAATTAAATCCCTCACAGATTCGATCCATTACAGATGCTGTTGACCTTCGGGTAATTGACCGCACACAACTGATTTTAGATATTTTTGCAAGGCAGGCGAAAAGTCGCGCGGGTAAGCTTCAGGTAGAACTGGCCCAGCTCAAATACATATTGCCGCGGCTGGTCACTAAAAATACAGCGATGTCCCGATTAACCGGTGGAATTGGCGGACGCGGCCCTGGAGAAACCCGCTTGGAGGTTAATCGCCGAAAGGTGCGAGAAAGGATAAAATATCTGAGTATTCAACTTAAAAAAGTTCAGCAACAGAGAAATCGCCAAAAATCCAAACGAAAAAAGCGCGGACTCCCAGTCATCTCGATAATTGGCTATACCAATGCTGGCAAATCAACTTTATTAAATACATTAACCCAGAGTAACGTTCAGGCTGAAAACAGACTGTTCGTTACATTAGACCCAACCAGCAGGCGTATCAAATTTCCGCAAAATATGGATGTTATCCTGACTGATACTGTTGGATTTATTAAAGATCTTCCGGATGCACTTGTTTCAGCATTTCAGGCAACACTAGAACAACTTGATGATGCTGACATTTTTCTTCATGTTATTGACGCCAGTAATCCCAAACATGAAAATCACATTGAATCAGTCGATAACATACTGAAAAAGTTAGGATATCAAAACAAACCCTGTATCAAAGTTTTTAATAAAATGGATCGCATTCAGGGGCAGGTCAATTTTTGGGATGATAAGGATTGTGTTTATGCTACAGCTCAAAAAAAACAAAGCTTGACGCCATTGATTGACTTACTCGTTGAACGTATCGGACTCCTGACTGAATCAAGATAAGGGATGCTCTGAAAATAACTTCCCCATTATTGATATTGGGGAACTTATTTTCAGAGAATTCCTGACTTATAGACTCTCAAATATCCGAAAATTTATGTTTCAACATCCTGACATGCGGCTTCTTTAAAAATCTCAAAAGCTTGTTCTAATTCACCAATCAGCAGGCTAATTTCTTTCTCTGAACAAGTTTTGCTTTTACTCTCAATTGACAATGCAATTTCCTTAATTTGACATGCCTCGATCAATGAGGCGGCACCTTTTATGGAATGGGCAAGCATTCCCATTTGAGTAAAATCTTTATTAAGCCATGCATCCTTTAATTTTTTTAAACGTTCGTTATAATCACCAACAAAAGAGACAATCAGGTCCTTGCATAGGAGATCATCATTGTCCATTCGTTCCAGTAAGAGGTCTTTATTGTAAGCTTCATATTTTTTGTGTCCTTCCAGTGTAATTTCTTGAGAAACATCTGAGCTCTCTTTTGAAATATTCTTTAAATGTCTGTCAATAATTTTTTGAAGATCATTGGAATTAAAAGGTTTTGCTAAATAATCATCCATACCACTTTGAATACATTTTTCACGATCTTTTTTCATTGCGTTGGCAGTCAGCGCAATGATCACTGAATCATGTTTAACAATAGGTGTTTCTGGGTTTCTAATTTTTTTTGTGGTTTCGTAACCATTCATTTTTGGCATTTGGATATCCATAAAAATAAGATCATAAGCTTTTTGTTTAAGGGCCTCAATGGCTTCTATACCATTTTCAACTTTATCTGCATTAAAACCAAACTTATTTAGCATGCCCAGGATAACTTTTTGATTAACAATATGATCCTCAACGACCAGAATCTGTACATTGCGTTTTTTAATCTCAGCCAGGCTATGTCGTGTAATGATAGATTTTTTTTCCTGATCGTTCTTTTCAGAGCCAAAGACTTCATAAATACATTGATTTAAAACTGCCTGTTTCACTGGTTTATTCAAGTATGCATCAAAGCCTATTTTTTTCATTCGAGCGGCATCCCCTCTGAGTCCAGCAGAGGTGATGAGAACCAGCTTGGTTTGTGACATTTCCGGATTGCTCTTAATTTTTTTCCCAAGGGATTCACCATCCATTATCGGCATTTGCATATCAATAATTGCCAAATGATAGGGGTTGCCCTGATCAATGGCCAGTGACAACATTTCATAGGCCATTTGACCATCAAATGCTTCATCAAATTGAAAGCCCATATTTTTGAGTTGCAATCGAATAACCAGCCGATTTGTTTTATTGTCATCTACAATAAGTACACGACAGGCTTTTTTCGAAATCACTTTTTTGGGCTTCTGGTTTGTTTCGTTTGTTTTCTGTTTTTTCAATACAACTGTAAACCAAAAAGTTGAGCCGACCTGCTCTTCACTTTCAACACCAATCTGACCATTCATCATTTCAATCAGACGCCTTGAAATGGCAAGGCCAAGTCCGGTTCCGCCAAATTTACGTGTCATGGACCCATCAATTTGAGAAAAAGATTGGAACAGACGATTCATTCGATCTTTGGGTATACCAATGCCTGTATCTGAGACCTCAAATCTTAGTTTTGCAAATGCCCCCATATCTTTTTCAAGTGATACAGTGGTAATGACCTCCCCTTTTTCGGTAAATTTAATCGCATTTCCAGTAAGATTTGCCAGAATCTGACGTAAACGTCCGGGATCTCCAACTAATAATGAAGGCACATCAGAATGAATCAAGCAGTTCATTTCAAGACCTTTCATATGAGCCCGATGACTGACAATATCATTTGTATCTTCAACAGTAACCCGCAAATCAAAATCAATTTCTTCCAAATCCAGTTTTCTGGCTTCAATTTTTGAAAAATCCAGAATATCATTAATAATAGATAAAAGGGAATCACCAGACGTTTTGATCATCTCAACATATTCTCGGGCATCTTTTTCAAGATCAATATCAAGCAACAATTCAGTCATTCCCACGATACCATTGATTGGGGTCCGAATTTCATGGCTCATATTGGCAAGAAATTCGCTTTTCGCCTCGTTACCCTCCTCCGCCTTTTTAGCCATGTGTCTGGCAAATTTAAGGGCATCCTCAAGCTCCTGATTTAAGACTTCAAGTTCTAATCGGGAATTTTCATTTTTTCCCTCCATGTCAAAGCGAAGGATAGCACTGGCAATAACCGATGCGATACTTTGAAGCACTGTCACTTCAGCATTCATCCACTGGTGGGGTAAATGCACACTATCCAGAACAATTATTCCCCATAGATCTCCTTTTATAATGATGGGAACCATCAAAATAGACACAATATGTAAGGATTTCATGTAAGCGTATTCGTTTTGACTAAAGTCGTTTATTTGACCATAAATGACTTTACCTTCAGAGATCTGATGATACCAATGGGGTAATGTTTTTAAAGGCAATGTTTGATTGACAGGTTGCATTCGTGACGTGTGTTGACTGCGAGACCATGAAACATAGATCTCGGCGTCATCAGATTTGGGTTGAATTATTTTGTAAATGTATGACCGCTCCACGCTGGCAGACATACCCATTACTTCGATGGATTGGGATAGTGCCTTTTTTTGATCTGTCACTTCAAGCAAAATTTTTGAGATCCGATGACTCCCGGATAAAATGCGGTCCCTGCGTCTGAGAATTAGTTCTGATGCCTTTAATTCCTCAATAATTTGTTCATTTTCATTGGTCGCCTGTTGTAATGATTTTTTGTTTTTATGAAGTTCAACAAATACGTTCACTTTGCTTCGTATAATATCAGGATCAAGCGGCTTGAACATATAGTCCACAGCACCAGTATCATAACCTTTAAAAACATGTTGTTGGTCTTTATTATTGGCCGTTACAAAAATAATAGGGATCAATCGCGTCCGCTCCAAACTGCGCATCAGTTCGGCAACTTCAAATCCGCTCATATCAGGCATTTGAACATCCAGCAACACAACTGAAAAATCAAATTCAAGCATAAGACTCAATGCCTCATTACCCGAATTTGCCTTTACGATATTTACAGGTAAGTCTTCCAAAGTCCCTTCGAGGGATAACAAATTTTCAGATCTGTCATCAACCAGCAAAATATCAACTTTTTGTGTGTCATTATTTTGAAGCATGTTTACATCCTTTTGGACCTGAGTTTGTCAGTAACTGGCATGTTAACTATTTGATATTAAAAATAAAAAATGAGCATGTCAATTGAGACATGACGTAAGAAATTTTATTTCTTGAAAAAATTGATAATAGTTCTTGACCATTTACACTAAAATTGAGAATATGACAATAATATTTAGATTGCAAATTACCAGTTACGTTTTTTCAATCAATAGTAAATCCATTCTGATACAGAAGGAGCTTTAAAAATTATGGATGAGATGCTCATTGAGTTTTCCAGTGATTTAAAAGAAATGTTGTCCGAAATTGAGGACGCATTAATGCGCGTTGATGAACTGGTTGACTCAGGGAATACAGCAGGTGCTGAGGATTTAAATGATATGTTTCGCAATCTTCACACCATCAAAGGGACCTGTTCATTTTTTGAAATGAATATTACAAGGAACCTTTCTCATAAAATGGAAGATCTACTTGATCTTTTTCGTCAAGGCAAAGGCACACTAAACAAAAAGCATGCCCAGCTCATGTTTGATGGTGTGGATTGTCTCAACAAAATCGCAAAAGGTATTTGTGAAAACGTACCTGAAACAAATTTTGCAGACGAATCGACTGAAATAAAAGAGAAAATTCTATTATGTATTGATGAAATAGAATCGCCCGAACAATTTCAGACTGAAAAAGAATTGCCTTCAGTCGATGAATCTTCTTCAATTGACACACCCCCTTCATTTGACAAACCCGCTTCAAAATTGCCTCAGGACATTTTACCCCTTCCTGATCAGTCAATTCCAAAACCAGCGACGCAAGTTTCATCAAAAATGTCAAAAAGTCATGATATCAACCAAAAATTTGTTCTTGAAGCCCGAGATAAACTGGACATCACAGAACAGGTATTTATAGATCTTGAGCATGGAACTGATATAAATCAGCAAGAAATGATTGACAAGGCTCGGCGTAATATCCATACACTTAAAGGCAATTCTGGATTTATGGGTTATAAAGGTATCGAAGATCTGACACATGCAGTGGAAACAGCTCTGGAGCAAATAATTGATCAGGTAACAGCAATTACTGATTATCAACTTTTTTATGATGCCATTGATGAACTACGCAGGCTGTGCTTTCTTGTTTCTGAAGGTGAATCATATACAGTCAATCAACATTTGTTGAATTGTTTGCTGAACTATCCGAATATTGATTTACAATCTGACACACCTGACAGCCACTCTGAACATGGTAGTGAAACCAAAAAAGAATCAAACAAGCAATCAGATATCGCTCCTCAAAAAAAGCAAAAAATTACACAGGATGCCTTTGTTCGGATACCGGTCAACAAGCTTGACTTAATGATGGACTTATTGGGTGAAGTCATACTTGTCGCATCAATGGTGACCCATCATCCAGATATTCAAGGATTGGAGTTAGAAGGGTTTGAAAATACCTCCCATCAATTGGATTTATTGCTGCGCCAGCTTCAAGACGCAGCGATGTCTCTAAGGTTGATTCCCATATCAAATGTATTTCAGCGTATGAAACGACTGATTCGGGATTTTATGCAAGAATCTCACAAACAGATTAATTTTTTATTATCCGGAGAGGAAACCGAAATAGATAAATCTGTTGCTGAAATGTTGAACGATCCACTGGTTCATCTGATTCGAAACGCGGCAGATCATGGTCTTGAATCCTCAGAGGTTCGTCTGTCCTCAGGAAAGTCAGAAAAAGGAACCATTCATCTTTCTGCAGAACAGGCTGGCGGAGAATTAAGAATTCTTGTTGAAGACGATGGTTATGGCTTAAACCGAGAGAGAATTCTGGCAAAAGCACGTGAGCGCGGTTTGTGCGATCCTGATGAAGAACCGGATGATCGAACAATTTGGTCATATATTTTTCATCCGGGATTTTCCACAGCAAAGGAAATTACAAACATTTCAGGTCGCGGTGTCGGCATGGATGTTGTGATGAATAATGTCAAAAACATACGTGGAAAGGTAACAGTAGACAGCAAACCCGGCGAAGGAACCTGTGTAACGCTTCATATTCCGCTAACCCTTGCCATACTGGATGGAATGGTCATCAAGATCAGTGATATTTTATATGTGCTGCCCATAGAAACAGTGGTGGAAATCCTTCAAATACAAAAGGATCAAATCAATCATTCCTCGGTAGATAAACAGTTTGTGATTCGCATACGAGAAGATCTTGTTCCAATTGTATTTTTGAACAAGCTTTACAACAATGAAGCTGAGCCAGAAAAGCAACTGGAAAGCCAGGTGATGCTTGTTATTGAGACTGATGGCGTTCAGTTGGCAATGCCTGTGGATGAATTGGTCGGACAGCAACAGGTGGTTATCAAGCCTCTTGTGGGACATTTAAAAAATATTCGTGCTGTTTCTGGATGCGCATTATTAGGCTCTGGAAATGTTGCAATGGTTTTGGATGTTGGTCAATTACATCAACTACATGAGGAAAGTCTTGGTCTTTTGAATTAAGAAATGCTTGAAAAATTAGATTTCCGACAAGTCGCATGAGACATATCTGATTTATCGGAACCTAAAAATATCATTTACCTGCTTCAGTACAATCATCGTTTAAAAAAAATTGATGCGCAAATTGTATTGACCGGTTATTTTTTATTACCCGCTAAACCTTTCAATATAAAAAAGATTGCATCTAAATTTAAATTTTGCTAACAATAAATCCATGATCAATCAATCAATACATATAATCGTATTGGGATCAGGGACTTGTGTTCCCTCACTCAATCGGAGTGCATGTTCTGTGTTACTGGAAATTAATGAAAATAAAATTTTGATTGACTCTGGCCCGGGAACAACAAGACGGCTATTAGAAGCAGGCGTTTATCTCAATCAATTAACACATATTTTTTATAGTCATTTTCACCCTGACCATATCAGCGAATTGATATCAATTCTTTTTGCATTGAAATACAGTGGATTAAAACAAAACGCCCCCTTGCATATTACTGCTGGAACTGGTTTTTTGGAATTCTATGATCGCCTAAAGCACGTTTTTGGTCATTGGATTGAACTGGATACGTTGATATTGGACGAAATGAATACGTTCACATCCGATCATCGCACCTTTGATGATTTTGATGTGAATTCAATGCCGACGAACCATAATCCTGAAAGCCTTTCATATCGATTTACCAGTAAAGCGGGTGCATCAGTTGTCTATTCAGGAGACACAGATAAGTGCCAGCAACTGGTTCAAATTGCAATGAATGCAGATTTATTTATTTGTGAATCAGCCATGCCAGATGATCATAAAGTCTGCGGCCACCTGACACCTTCTCTGGCCGGACAAATTGCCAGTGAAGCCAGGGTATCAAAGCTTATTTTGACACATCTGTACCCGGAATGTGATACAGTCGATATTGAAAAACAATGTCGCAATACATATTCCGGGCCTTTATGGTTGGCTCAGGATTTAATGCGAATAGCGGTTTAATTATGGATTTAGAAAGTCTTACTGATATTCTTTTTGCTCTTGTGTTATTTTTATATGCACTTAGCACAATATGGTATCTTGCCTTTGTTGCTTTTCAAAAAAAATATTTGGCACAAATTGGAGGCGGACAGCTATGGGCAGGATTTAGCAGTCATTTTGTATTAATACTCGTGACCTATTTTAGAATCGGTCATGTCCCTGCACATAACCTTCAATATAGTCTTTCTTTGACTGTATGGGCATTGGTGGCTGTATATCTTTTTTTTCAGTTTTCATTTAATATCAGGATTTTGGGTGCAATTGTCACCCCCATATCCACTCTAATTTTGACATTCGCTTTTTGCCTGCCAAAGCCTGATTTTGTCATAAGCAAACAATTTGAGAGTATTTGGGTAAGTGTCCATGTCATCACATCGTTCATTGGCAATGGAGCATTTGCACTTGCTGCCAGTGTGGGAATTCTTTATTTAATCCAGGAAAAAATGATTAAAGGAAAGCGCCGCGGCTTTTTCTATAATCGACTTCCTGCACTTGAGCGGCTGGATCAAATGGGCTATGCCTGTATTGCCATCGGTTTTCCCATGCTGACCATCGGTATAATGACAGGATGTATCTTCGCACAGATACATTGGGGACATTATTGGAACTGGGATCCCAAAGAGGTCTGGTCTGCCATGACATGGCTGTTTTATGCAGCTATCTTACATGGTCGTATGGCTTTGGGATGGCGTGGGCGTCGTCTGGCATACCTGGCAATTATTGGAATTTTTTTGGTCTTGTTTACATTCCTGGGTGTCAATTTTTTATTGAAAGGACATCATGGGGAATTTACAAAGTTTTAAGTGACAATCTATGCAAATCATCTTGATTGGACTCAACCATAAATCAGCACCCATTCAAATTCGGGAAACACTGGCCTTCTCAAAAGAGGATACAAGACAGGCAATAAATGAATTGATGCAAATTCCATTTTTTTTGGAAATGTGTATTTTTTCAACCTGTAATCGTGTGGAGATCCTTGTTGTTTCAAGTTTATCCAAAGAAAATGTCAAACAGCAGGTAATGAAAACGTGGTTTGATTATTTATCAAATCATCGTAATATTGATTTAAACGACCTGCAATCCTTGTTTTATACCTATCAGAATCTTGATGCAGTGCGCCATATATTTCGTGTGGCATCGAGCCTAGATTCAATGATTATCGGAGAACCGCAAATACTGGGACAGATAAAAGAATCCTATCGGCATGCGGTTCGAAAAAAATCGGCAGGTGTACTGATCAATCGATTGCTTCATCGGACATTTTCAGTGGCAAAGCGGGTACGTTCAGAAACCGGCATCGGTGATCATGCAGTATCAATCAGTTACGCAGCCATAGAACTGGGACGAAAGATTTTTGGCACTTTACGCAATAAACCTGTCATGTTGATCGGCGCTGGAGAAATGGCGGAATTGGCTGTGGAACATTTGATTCGCCATCACGCAGGCAAAATCTATGTGTTAAATCGAACTTTTGAGCGGGGAATGAAACTGGCCAGTCACTATCATGGAGCGGCCCTTCGATTTGAAGAATTATTGGATCAGCTTGTCAATGTGGATATTGTTATTAGCTCCACTGGTGCCTCAGCGTGCATATTGACTAAAACGCAAATGAAAAAAGTCATGAAACGTCGAAAGCACCGCCCCATTTTCTTTATTGATATTGCTGTCCCAAGAGATATTGACCCGGATATTAATCAACTGGAAAATGCCTATCTCTATGATATCGATGATCTACAGGATGTGATCGACATCAATGTAAATGAACGAAAAAAAGAGGCTCTTCGTGCGGAACGTATTGTCGATGAAGCGGTCGTTCGATTTGAGGAATGGTTGAACAACCTTGATGTTGTGCCAACAATTAAAGAATTGCGGCACAAACTTGAGGGCATTACGCATTTTGAAATTCAAAAAACATGTCAAAGTCTCCAAAATGAAAGTATGACACAGCTATATCCTGCATTGGAAAGAATGGGAAATGCCATAGTGAATAAAGTATTGCATGATCCTATTAAGTTTCTAAAAGGTGAGGGGTATCACAAAGATCGTTCTGCATGTCTTGATCTGACAAGAAAATTGTTTTGTTTAGATGAATAAGGAATACTCGAAAAATAAGTGCCCCATTTTAAACTTTATGGTCGCCCTCCAGAAATGATTATACAAACCGATTTTTTTATGATATATATCCCATAATTATTTTCTGGCAATCACGCCTAGAATAAAAAGTTTGAAAAAAAGGATAAAATTATGGAATCAAAATTACAAGTAGTCATCATTGGAGGTGTAGCCTGCGGCCCAAAAACAGCGGCCAGACTGCGTAGGCTTCATCCAAATGCGGAAATTACAATGGTGGAAAAAGATGCCATTGTTTCATATGGTGCATGCGGCCTTCCCTATTATGTCGAAGGTATTTTTTCATCAATTAATACATTAATCGAAACCCCTGTTGGTGTAGCGCGAACACCTGCTTTTTTTGATAAAGCAAAAGGTTTTAAAGTGTTAACTCGAACCGAAGCGCTCAAGGTTGATCGGGACAATAAATGTGTTGAAATTCGAAATGTGGATACAAAAGAAACCGGCAGTCTGCCTTATGATAAACTGGTTCTTGCAACTGGTGGTCTTGCTTTTCATCCACCAATTCCAGGGATTGATCTGAAAAATGTATGGTTTATGACACATCCCAACCATGCTGAAAGCCTGGTCAAAGAAATTCAGGATAAAGGATTTAAAACCGCTGCTATGGTTGGTGCTGGTTTTATTGGTATTGAGATGGCAGAAGCCATGACACATCGCGGGCTTTCTGTAAATCTCATCGAAATGGCCGATCAAATCATGCCGGGTGTTTTGGATCATGATATTGCAACGTTTGCTTCAAAGCATTTAAAACAAAAAGGGGTAAAACTGGTCTTGGGTGAGCGTGTGACTGGCATAACAGGTACTTCAACAGCAACAGGTGTCCAAACAAATAAACAAAGCATTGATGCGGAAGCTGTCATTATTGCAGTAGGCACCCGCCCCAATGATTCATTGGCAAGAGATGCAGGGCTTGAATGTATGGCTCGCGGTGGTATTGTCATTAATTCATATTGTCAGACAAGCGATCCCAATATTTATGCTGGCGGCGATTGTGCTGTGAATGCTTATGTTGATCGTTTGATTGGTAATCCTATGTACGTACCATTGGGATCAACTGCGAATAAGCATGGCCGAATTATTGCCAACCATATTGCTGGCAATGCAGTTCCTTTTGGCGGAATTACAGGTACAGGTATTGTCAAGGCCTTTGATTTCAATATTTCAAGAACCGGAATGTCTGAACGTCAGGCCAATGAATTGAATCTGGATTTTGAAACCACTTACTGGTCTGGCCCAGACCGACCACACTATATGCCTGGCTCGAAGCCATTATTGATCAAAATGATGGCATGTAAAAAAACACGAAAACTGCTCGGTGTTCAGGCAGCAGGTATGGGTGATGTTGCACGAAGAATTGATACTGCCGCTGCTGTTATTCGATTTGGTGGTACATTGGATGAACTTGCTGATATTGATTTCGCATATGCACCGCCATTTTCACCGCCTATCGATCCCTTGGCAACATGTGCTCATATATTATTAAACAAACTAGATGGTATTGCCAATGGTATTTCAGCCTATAAAGCAAAAGAGATTATTGAAAATGAGGATGTTGTTTTACTGGATGTGCGTACACCAGGTGAGGTCGAAACCATGCAATTACCCTATTCTTTCACGCATATTCCTTTGGGTGCTTTGAGAGAAAAAGCTGAAACACTCCCAAAAGATAAGGATATCCTCGCGTTTTGCAAAGTAAGTATGCGCGGCTATGAAGCGCAGCGAATTCTTAATGCTCTGGGATTTGACCGCGTATGTTTTATTGAAGGTGGCATTATTGGTTGGCCATTTGAAGTTAAAATGTTAAAGTAATTAATATTTTCGTTAATTGATTTGAGTGTAACCAAAATTGCAGGTCAAACCGAAACCAAGCCTATGAGCAAAACCAATGTAGGGGCGAACCTTATGTTCGCCCTCCGAACAATAACCAGAAATGAACCTATAACATTTGTTTCTACCTATCTGGAAATGGTTATTATCCGGAGACAATACTGATTAAGGAATACTCTGAAAATAACTTACCCATTATTTGAGGTAAACTCCAATCACCCGCCATTCAATCGTTGATCCATGTAATAACAGCTCCCTTTAATTGATTTTGCTTTTTTCTTAACCTCTGACGCAATGGAAGCAATATGACCATATGAATGGAACACACGTTCTCTTGTTGATATGACTGCAATTGATA
>Ga0272440_1000129_pt1 | contig 61397 bp, 46 predicted proteins | sample SSMMMBAug17_FD_192440 | JGI IMG/M metagenome (GOLD analysis project Ga0272440, IMG submission 192440) | Marine sediment archaeal communities from Little Sippewissett salt marsh, Falmouth, MA, United States - SSM-MMB-Aug17 | ecosystem: Environmental > Aquatic > Marine > Wetlands > Sediment ... | reverse complement strand
TGGACAGAATATCAGTTATGGGCAGCGTATGTGAATGGATAATATTATTTAATGATTCTCCTGAAATGTCTTCAATAACAAGATAAGGCCTGTTTTGATACGCACCTTTCTGGTAAACATTACTGATTCCATGTATATTGGAAAGAAGTGAAAGCATTTTATATTCATGGTTCAGTTCGGAGATATCTTCAGATTCTACTAATTTCAGTATTTTTATGATAACAGGTTTATCTTCCTGGTTATGTCCTTGAAATATCTCAGTATGATCACTTTCAAACAGTTTTGATGTGATCTTATATTTAGGAATACTTATCATGATTGCCTCGTTTTTTTGTTTATTGCCACAGCCATTCGCGCCAGCGATAAAACATCAAGAAATATGGTCAGCTTTTTTTCAATTTTCATAGTCCCCAAAACACCTTTATCAACAAAGGTATCAGTTTCAATTAAAATCTCCACACTGTGAATTCCTCCCATACCAGACATCAGTATACCTGAAGGCCGATCCATATTTTTTAACAGGAGTACATATAAAATATCACTGGATATTAATGGAGACACTTTCAAATACTGATCCAGAAGAATCAACTGTGTAACAACCCCATCAATGGCAATTAATGGGAGATCAGATTTATATTGAATATCTGATTTTTTGATCCTCACAAGCCTGGCTACCTCAGCCAGAAATACGGCAAATTGTTCTTTTGAGCCGCTTTTAAAAATTAAAATTCTTTGAACTTTAGAATTCTGCTGAATCGTTTCTGTGCGCGTGTCTGAAGTGTCAATGTGAATATCCACATGTTTAAAAATGCCCTCAGGATCAAGAATCATGGACACACAGCCATCGCCTAAAATAGACATGCCAGAATACAAAGGTAAATGTTTGACAAGGGAATGGAGCGGCATATAAACAATTTCTTCATTGCCGACAATTTTATCAATCACCACTGCAAATCGCTCTTTTTCTGCTTTCATCACAAGAAATAATAAATCTTCTTCATTTTGATAATTATTTGATGCATGTGTGATCTGGTATTTTTGCGCTATTTTCATACGTGTATCAGAATTAAACGGCTCAGGTCTTTTCAAAACCTCTTTTAATCGAATCAGGGGAGTTAGTTTTTCTCTTAAGCGGATCACTTCATGTTCTGACAAAAATTCAATTTGCGAAATAATTTCAGAATCATATACTGAAATCACTTCAGCAATGTAATCTTTTGGAATAATAAATCGTTCCCCGGAAACCTCAACAATCATGCCCTGCATAATCGCAATTGATTCCGGAAATTTAAGCAGGTATCGCAGGCCCTGTCTGTTTGAATTCTGGATGCGAATACTTCCTTTGATTGCTTCAACTTTGTCATGAATCTGTTGTAAACCAGAATAATTATTAAAGCGTTGATGTGATGTTTTTAGGTGGTCTATCCATTGCTTCAATTCAATTGGGTACAACTGATCCCTGTTCTTAAAAACTGATTGAAAATCAAAGCCTTTACCATCGTCATCGAATTCAATAATGACGTGTTTGTCCTTATTCGCAGCAGTGATATTAATATTTCCAACAGATGGTTTTGACAGTGTTTTTCGTTCCAGTTTTGTTTCAATACCATGGAGGCATGCATTTTCCACCAGATGGCATAGAATAAATCTTAATGAATCTAAAAAATCATTATCAATTTTAACATTTTTACCATCCAGATTTAATTGAATATCCTTGTTTTGATTTTTTGTATATTGACTGATAATTCCAGGTAATTCGGTATAGACAATTGTCAGGGGCTGTAATTTTGTTTTCAAAATACAATCCTGCAAACTGGCTGTAACAATATTCAGGTTTTGCAGAAGTGATAAATAATCAGTTTGATTATTTTGGGCATGTTCAAAAGATAATAACTGATTCTTGGTCAATACCAGATGGCTGGTAATTGTGGACAATTCCTTGATATGGTGCCGACTGATTGTTAAAGATTGATCTCCACTGACATCAGCCAGCAGTTTATTGGTTTGCATCAATTCGCTGTTTAGCCGATTCACTTGCTTTTGCTGGCGATCTGTCATAGAAATAAGATTTTTGAGTTGCTTAAATAATTTTTTGTAGCGTTTTAATAATTTCTTGTATTCTTTAAGCCATTGGTTTTCATTGAAATTATTATTTTGAATAATACTTTCAGCATGTTTAATTGTTTTTTCTTCAGTGTAAAAAAGAAATTCGTTTTGTTGTAAATCTGATTGCATAAACTCGCCCTGCAAACAGCTACTTCTCACTTTGACGTAAAGCTCATTTTGATGTTTTCAAGATTATCTTGAAATTCTTCGCCAAATTCCAGAGAATCTGGATCATCAGAATCGTATATCCAATTGAGTGTAATTGTTTTACCATCATCAACGGATTCATCAAACAAATCAAACATATCCATAAGAACCTTTGATGATGTGCTATTAAAATAACTCAGGTCAATATTTACTGAAACAGGTTGATCATCATTCACTTTCTCCAGATATTCCTCAATCCATAAAAAAATGGGCCCATAAAATTCTGAAATGTTTTCAGGATATGATCGACCACTGATATTCAGTTGATGCTTGCTGATGTCAAAATTAATTTCAGGTGTCGTTTTGGTTTCCTTTATAACCAGGTTATTCATAAAATCTCCATTATAGTTTAAACAATTGTTTTTAATGTAAAAAAAGAGTATTCATCGTCTATTTCCTTAAAACAAAATTGCAGCGGTTTTCTTGATCGCCTGGCAATTTCAATCAAACCCAGGCTGGCTCCCTTGCTGTCAATTTCTGGTTCCTGCTTTCTTCGTTGTTTATAATATGCTTTGAGTTCATCTTTGGACATGGCATTTAATGACTCTATTTTCTCACGCAGCGGATCAATTTTTTGTGTCGCAATCTTATTCGCGCATATAACAAAGAACTGTCCGCTTTCAGCACCAACCATAATGGTACCTTCTCCAGTGGAAACGTCATTGTGATTTTTACCAGAATAAAAATACATATTTTGCATCTGCTCAACAATGACTGCAAATAACCTGTTTCTAGTCATGGAATTGACATCATCCATTATTGTTTTATTCATTATAATTTCAGCTATTTCACTGATGATCTCATAAGGAAATGTCCCATTGTAGTATAAAAAAATGTTTTCATTTTTTAAATCATTGATGCATTCATGAATAATATCTATCACGTTCAACTCCTTGCTTTTTTTTGATTCAAAATGTTGCAAAATTCTTGCCAGCTTTTTGGGGGGCATTAAGTTTGACAAGCAATATTTGACAATCAAAAGTCCGAAGAATCAACAGTCATTGTTGTAATTACGTGAATGCCTTTTTCTGAAAAAGAAGTAATGATTGCCCCATCACGACCTGTAGAATAAACTGTACACCCTGCTTCTACATATCGTTTCAAGACCCTGCTATTGGGCAAACGATGTCGATTGTAACCACTTGCAGAAACAACAACATATTCTGGCTGCACACAATTAATGAATTTCCGGGTGCTTGAAGATCGACTGCCATGATGCGGACACATGAGCAAATCGCTTTGTAACTCATTGCAATATTTTTTACATATTAGAGACTCTGCTTCATGCTCAATGTCGCCTGTAAATAATATGGTCTTTTTCTTGTATTGCATTTGAAATACCAACGAATTATTATTGGTATCTTCAAAAGCGTTTTGCGAGGGCGGATTAAAAAATATGATCTTGACCTTTCCCAGATTTTTTTGAACGCCATCACTGATTTGAATGGTCTTGATATTCATATCCTTGATGGTCGATTTCCATGTATCAAATAAAAAAGTCTGTTTATTATCGCCATTCGTCCATGCTGTTTTTACGTGAAAGTGTCGCGCAAGATAAATCAGTCCCTGCAAATGATCTTGATCCGGATGTGTTAAAATGAGCGTCTCTAAAGAATTGATTTTATTGCGCAAGAGGTATGGCGCGACGACATGTTTACCAATATCAAATGATGATGACAATCCACCCCCATCGACCATGATACAATCTCCACCGGGTAAATCAACCAGTGCAGAATTACCAAGTCCCACATCTAAAACTGTAATGCGCAAATCTTTATGAAAATATCTTTGATATGTCCAGAATATGCCATCAATCATCATGATCAATAGAGCAATTGATATCAAAACATATTTGATTTTGGGTCGCACCTTGATTAATAACATAATGATAATGGTGTACCATACAAGCAATTCGAGAGTACTCAGATGGCCATCACAATTAAATATTTGAGAATATGCGTCAATATTTTTGATTATCATGATAAGTATGTCACAGGCATAACCACTGAGTGATATCATCTGAACAGCCAGAGCCTCCCATATAAAAACAAATAAAACACTTAATAATGCAAGGGGAAGGACAAAAAATCCAACCAGTGGTATTGCAAAAAAATTGGTAAACAAGCCCATAAAGGAAGTATGATAAAAATAATGTAGGGCCAGTGGCGATGTTGCTATGATTGCCAGACTCGAACAAAGAACCATCTGCCAGAAGTATTGCACAGGTTTAGAACTTCTGAGCAACATCCATCGTTCAGGTAATCTTTGAAAACCAATAATAATAAAAAAAACCGCACAAAACGACATTTGAAATGAAATATCTGTCAATGATCTCACATCCATGATTAAAATCAGACTGCCGGCAAAACAAAGCGTGTTCAGGGCGATTTGTTCTTTTGAAAAAATCTGTGCGCATAAAAAAACAGTGATCATTATAAATGCCCGCTGTGCTGATGGCGACATGCCTGATATCATCAAATAAGCTGTTACCATAAAAAAAGTGGGAATAGCGGCACACAAATCACTCCAGCCGTACAGGCAAAGTGTTTCACTTCGACGAAACAACCATTTGAAAAACACGAAAGCTGTCAAGGCAATCATTCCCATATGAAGCCCGGAAATTGCCAGAATATGACTCAGACCTGTTGAAACAAATTCAACGCTGATTTTTTCTGACAAAAAATCGCGATTGCCTAGAACAATGGCATGCAACAGACCGGATGCAGTTTTTGATGTATGATGCATAAACATCTGTGATACTGTTGTTTGAATATAATGCTTGAGCCTTTGTTTAAATGAATCCTCGGCGGATTGATCAAGAATAACTATTTTATTATCTTTAGCGTATGCGTTTCCATATATTTGTTGATGAAATGTCATGTATTTGTTGTAGTTAAATCCACCTGGATTGTTGAAATTGGTAAATGGATATATTTTGGAAACAAAACGAATGGACCATCCAGGCTTATAATGAGATATATCGTTATTATAGATAGACAGGCGAATTTTTCCTGATACAACATGCACTTCTTTTCTGTTTTTCAAACGTGTCGCATTGATGATTAATCTTGTTTTGAAAGATTGATATATGGGGCGTTCATCGATTGTGCCAGTAATTTCCCAATATGTTGAATTGATATATTTGCTGATATGATTGCCTTGTTGAATCGGAAAGTGATAAGCAACCATTGCCACAATGACCATGAAAAGAAACAGGATTGCGGCAGGGTATTTCGTGTAAAATACGCGCATTTTGCACTAAAAAGAACCATGTTTAAGGAAATGAAGTGTCAGTGAGATGGCATCAGCATTCTTCATAATAAACGGGTGCGTGGCATGAATGACTCGAAAATCTGCCATGCCATCTACTTTTGCCCGTTCAACAGATACTTTGCCATCATCCGGTCCAGGGATAATCCACGATAAAATCAAATTAATGGATCGATCACCCGTGATAATACCAGGATGAAAATTCACGTCACCCAGAATGATTGGCAACGCATCAGGGGTTGTCCCTAACTGCTGACCTGATGGGCCATTCAACCATTTGAACAAAAAGAATGATTTCAACATATCCACCACTTCGGAGCCGGCATTTGGTGGGCTTAACATGACAACATGCCCCAATTCCTTCAAATGATTATATTTTAAAAAGTAACGTACCAGAATACCACCCATTGAATGTGTAACAAAATGTATTTTCTGCGCGCCTTGTAAACGACATTGACGAATTGCTGGAATCAAATGATCTATGACCAGATTTTGAATTGTTTTTTCTCGTGAGGGATAGCCCAGATTCAAAACAGCATACCCTGCTTGTTTTAAATGGTTTTCCATTTTTGTCATCGACGATTTGGTTCGGGCCAGGCCATGTACTAAAATGACCCATTGGGTGGGCTCACCCAAAACAGTTTGTTTTTCCTGTCCTGGATGAGCAGATATTGAATTCCCATGAAAAAGCAATGCAATAATTATCTGGCAGATGTAAAACATAGGGCAATGTTTAAATACCAGATTCGTCCATATCAGTTGAGTTTGTTTCATTTTGTGAATTTTTAAGATATTCCAGTCGGTTTAACCCATTAATATAGGCTCTGGCACTTGCGGTGATAATATCTGGATCCGCGCCACGTCCAAGCGCAACAATTCCAGCCTGTTGTAATCTTACAGTCACCTCACCCTGGGCATCAGTGCCACCAGAAATAGCACTGACAGTAAATCTGAGCAATTCAGTATCAATATCAACCAGAGAGGCGATGGCATTGTATGTTGCATCAATGGGCCCATTGCCATAGCCAGTCCCTTTAACACTTCGACCATTGATCAGCAGTTTAATACTTGCCATAGGGATAACTGTTGTACCACAGGAAACGTGCAGATATTCGAGTTCGAAAATATCAGCCGTTCGCAGCATAATTTCTGTCACCAAAACTTCAAGGTCTTCATCAAGGACATACTTTTTCTTATCACATAAGTCTTTGAATTTTTGGAAAATTAAATGAAGCTCTGAATCACTTAAGTCATAGCCCATATCTTTTAAGTGGGCGCGAAGCGCGTGACGTCCAGAATGCTTACCCAGAACCATTTGATTGCGGTTCAAACCAACCGTTTCAGGTCTCATAATTTCATATGTCATGGGATTCTTTAATACGCCATCCTGATGAATGCCGGCTTCATGCGCAAATGCATTGGCACCCACGATGGCCTTGTTGGGTTGAACCATCATGCCTGTAATTCCACGTACCAGTCGGCTGGTTGGAAATAAGAGGGTTGTATCAATATTTGTGGTCAGATCAATATCTTTCTGGCGTGTATGTAAGCACATCACCAGCTCTTCAAGAGATGAGTTTCCGGCGCGTTCTCCAATGCCATTAATGGTAACTTCAGCCTGTCTTGCGCCAGCCATAATGGCAGCCAGTGTATTGGCGGTTGCCAGTCCGAGATCATTATGACAGTGTACGCTAATTATGGCTTTATGAATATTGGGGGTATGTTCACGAACATATTTCACAAGCTCGCCAAACTCTGATGGCACGGCATAGCCTACAGTGTCTGGCAAATTAACTGTTGTTGCACCGGCATCAATTGCTGCCTCGAAAACCTGGCAGAGGAAATCTCTGTCACTTCTTGATCCATCCTCAGCAGAAAATTCAACCCGATCCGTATAAGATTTCGCCAGTTTGACAGCTTCAATTGTTTTTTCAATGACTTGCTGTCTTGATAATCGCAGCTTATGTACCATATGAATTTCTGATGTTGCAATAAAGGTATGAATTTTCGGTTTGGCAGCATGCTGAACAGCCATCCATGCGCGGTCAATATCCTCTCGCGTGGTTCGGGCTAAGGCAGCAACTTCCATATTCTTAATTTTTCCGGCAATTTGAGACACGGCTTCGAAGTCTCCTTCTGATGCTGCCGGAAAACCAGCTTCAAGCACATCTACGCCGAGCTTTTCCAGCTGTAAGGCCAGCCGGATTTTTTCATTGGTGTTCATGCTTGCCCCTGGTGATTGTTCACCATCACGCAGTGTTGTATCAAAAATAATCACTCTTTCTTTCATAATTTTTTACTCCACAGATTGTATTGGCAAACTACATTTATGTAGTTGTTTTTTTTAAATTAAAATAAAAAAAGTATTCATCCTGTTTTAGATGCTATCATAAGGCGCGATTTCGTATTCATTAATAATATATTGAAAACTATCTGCAAGTGCTTCCCAACTGGCTTCAATAATATCCTCAGAAACACCAATGGTCGTCCAGATATTCGATTCATCCCGTGATGAAATCAATACGCGCACCTTTGCAGCAGTTCCATCTCGGCCATCAATAACACGTACTTTAAAATCCATTAAGTGCATGGTGTCCATTTTTGGAAAGAATCGCTTCAGTGCTTTGCGTAACGCATTGTCTAAGGCACTGACCGGACCTTTGCCTTCAGCAGCAATAATTTCTCCCTTTTGATTTCCCACTCTAATTTTAATAACCGCATGCGCTGTACAGGGTAAGTCTTTGTTTTTTTCAATAAAGACACGAAAAGCTTCAAGTTCAAAAGCAGATTCAAATCGATTTAAATGTTTTTGCATCAACAATTTTAATGAACCATCTGCACCTTCAAACTTATAGCCACGTTTTTCAAGTGCCTTGATATCAAGTGATATACTTCTTGCTGCATCATCAGAGATATTGAGATTAAAATCATTGGCCTTATAGTCAATGTTGCTTTTTCCAGACAGGTCAGATATCAAAACTTCTCTGGAATTTCCCACAAGTTCAGGCGGCATATGCTCATAGGAACGTGGATCAACCTGAATCGCACTGACATGTATCCCCCCCTTATGCGCAAAAGCACTTTCTCCCACAAAAGGGCGTGTACTCAATGGAATCATATTGGCTGTTTCACTGACAAATCGAGAAAGATTTTTTAAATTTTTGATATTGCTGTCACTGATACAGGGATATCCCAATTTGATGGCCAACAGAGGAATAATATTAATTAAATCCGCATTTCCGCACCGCTCACCATAGCCATTGATTGTTCCCTGAACCTGTGTTGCCCCCGCCTGAATACCAGTAATCGAATTGGCAACAGCCAGTCCACAGTCATTATGCATATGAATTCCCAGACGCACATCTGGAAAATCATTACTGATAAAGGTTTTTACCTGGGAAACAATCCGAGAAACATCATGAAGCATCAAACCGCCATTGGTATCACAAAGCGTAATTGTTTTTGCACCGCCTTCGATGGCTGCTTTGAGGGTTTGCATGGCATACTCTGGAGAATCAGAATAACCATCAAAAAAATGTTCGGCATCATAGCAGACTTCTCGATCATGATAACATAAAAACGCGACAGAATCTCGTATCATGGCCAGATTCTCATCCAGGGTATTTTTCATGATCTCTTCAACATGAAGGGTCCATGATTTTCCAAAAATGGCAACAACAGATGTCTCAGTGTGTAATAACGCTTTTAAATTGTTATCTTTACTCGCAGGTATTCCTGGCTTTCTTGTCGCACCAAAAGCAACCAGACGTGCATTTTGAAAAACTTCTTTTTTACATTTATGAAAAAATTCACTATCTTTGGGATTTGCACCCGGCCATCCCCCTTCAATGTAATGGATACCAATTTTATCCAGTCGCCTGGCTATTCTAATTTTTTCATCCACTGAAAAGCTGATATTTTCACCCTGTGTACCATCTCGAAGGGTTGTATCGTAAATATATATTTGATTCATATTTTTCACTAGTTATCTATTTCTTGTGTCTTTTTTGCAAATAGCCAGGGCGGACATAATAATATAAAGAGAAAATAAACCAAAAAGATATCGCATTTTCGTAATGTCATGTGAACCTCCTTTTTGCGTGGTGACCATTTTCTATTAAATATTTTCAATTTAACGACAAGATGTAAATAAGTTTAACATACATTAAGTTTTTGTCAATTTTTTTATACGCAACGAATATCTTACAACAGCTTATGAAATATTCCAATTTCCCTTTTTGACAGATACCGCCATTTTCCTGTTTTCAAACTGTTTAACTGGATATGACCAATGCGGATACGATGTAAGTTAACCACCTGATGATTCAACTGTTCAAGCATTTTTCTAATCTGACGATTTCGACCTTCTTTCAGAATAATAATAAATTCCTTTGCACTGCGCCGCTTGACTGTTGCCGGACGTGTTTTTTTATTATGGATGACAATACCATTTGCCATTTTTTGAAGTTCATAATCAGTTATTTTTTGACGAACAGTGACCAGATATTCTTTTTCATGATTGAATGAGGGATGCGATATCCTGTGATGAAGGCTGCCATCGTTTGTCAATAGCAATAAACCTGAGGATGCTTTATCCAATCGTCCGACAGGAAATAATCTTTGAGGAAGATTTATCAAATCGGTTACAACTGTTTCTCCAGGATGGTTACATGATGAAACGATTCCCCTGGGTTTGTTTAAAGCAATATAAATGAATTGGGCACTAAGAAAAACAGGCTTGCCAAACATGCGGACATCATCTTTATCGGTGTTTATTTTAATTCCAGGGGTTTGTACAACTTGACCATTTATTTCGACCTGTCCATTTAAGATATGCAGTTCGGCCTTTCTTCTTGAACATATTCCCGCATGCGCAATAAATTTTTGGATTCGCATTTCCGACATGGTGTTCTAAGTACGATAGTCAGCATTGATGCGGACATAATCGTAGGAAAAATCGCAGGTATACATGGAATGAGACTGATCCCCTTTTTTCAAGTCAATGGTGATAACATATTCATCATTTTTTAAAATCTGTGATACGTATCCTTCAGCCTCTTCGCCACAATAGGATCCTTTATCAAAAATGAGCGTATCATTAAATTGAATGGATAAATTGAGGGGATCAAAGTCAACGCCTGCGCGCCCACAGGCAGCAAGTATTCTGCCCCAATTGGCATCTTCACCAAAAATGGCAGTTTTTACAAGATTGGAATGCGAAACCGTATCAGAAATTTTTTGGGCATCTGCTAATGAATATGCACCTTTCACCCTGATTTCAACGAGCTTGTTGACACCTTCACCATCTTTCACCACTGCTTTGGCCAAATCCAACATGATCGTATTTAATGTTTGCTGAAAACAGTCTCGAACTTCAGATTGCGCCAATGAAAGGCCAGACATACCATTGGCAAGAATAAGGGCCGTATCGTTGGTGCTGGTATCTCCATCAATTGTAATGATATTCATACTCTGGTTAACAGCTGTTTGAAAGCACTCGTGAAGAATTTGTTGTTCTGCTTGAATATCAGTACACACAAAATTGAGCAATGTTGCCATATCCGGCCGAATCATACCCGCCCCTTTGGCAGTTGCGCAAATATGACATACCTTTTCACCAACCGTGACAGTTTTTCCAACCATTTTGGGAATGGTATCTGTTGTCATGATTGCTTCGGCCAAATCCTGAAGATTATTTTCAGAAAGACCATTGATCAAGTCTGGCAGTGCATTTTCAACGGCATTGATATTTAAATACTGGCCAATGACACCTGTTGATGCCACATACACCTGACTTTCATCAATCTCAAGCGCGTTTGCAAGGGATCGGGTCATGGTGAGGGCATCACGCATACCCCGTTCACCAGTACAACAATTGGCATTGCCACTGTTTACAATGACTGCTTTGGCTTTTCCTGATTGTATCCTTGTTTGATCCAGAATAACAGGTGCTGCCTTTACAATATTTTTTGTAAATAATCCGCTGATTGTGGCTGTTTTATGGGAGTAGATTAATCCCAGATCTTTAAGATTTGTCTTTTTTATCCCTGCTGAAATTCCAGCAAATGTGAATCCCGGACAGGTTAATTCTGGTTGATTATTGCGCATTGTTGAATGAATTCCCCTAAAATATTTTACCTTTATCAAATTTTTTCAGCAGTGAATCAATGGTGATGCTGTCCAACCGCTCAAACATGGCCTTGCTGGCCTCAATCCATACCCATTGTGTAATACATTCGCCTGCCTGATTACATTCACCGCACATTTTAGCGTCTGTTTCAGCACAATCAGTAATCGCTCCTCTGTCTTCTAAAAGGCGAACCAAGTCCCCCACTGTAATCTCACTGGCTGGCTTGGCCAGCATATGGCCGCCAAAAGGGCCACGATGACTCTTGATGAGTTTGCCTTTTTTTAGTTTACTGATCAGTTTCTCAAGATATTTTAATGAAATGTTTTGACGTCTGGCTATTTCCGAAACCGGAACAGGTTTTTCGGTTCCATTGATAGCAATGTCTAAAATCATTCGTGTGCCGTATCGGCTTTTTGTTGTTAATCGCATTTTTATAACATTTATTTTCTGGAATATATTTAAGGTATACTATACTTTATTCTACAGCAAAATCAGAGTATTTTCTCATCTCAGCTGATCGAAAACCCAAAACTATTTTGTCTTTTGGTATTCCTTCTTTTAACAACTCAGTTGCTATCCCATTTTCTGTTCCATCACGTTGTAACCAATCAAAAGCTTTCCGATAGGTTCTTCGAAAAGATCAACAAAGATTTCTTCTGGAACGGCCATATAAATATTGCTTTCAGGTTCAGTTTCATTTTTAAATAAAATATAATATCTCATTTTTTGTGAAAAAACAAGTCTCAATTATATTTTCAAAAACATGGAAATAAATGACCTTTATAAGTAGCATTTACTTCAAATTAATTAAAATGTTGAAAAATTCTCCCCCATAACATTCTCTATCAAATACCATTATTGGTGTTTCATCCAGCACTTCTTCCCATTCTCGCTTTAACTTAACTAATATGTATGTGTTAAATCTGTGAGATTATAATCCTTGAATACAATCTTTACACATAAGATTGACATCTTTATTTCTTTCTGTAGCCATTTTTTCTTCAAGTAAATGTTGATACTTGGCCATTCTGCAATCTACTGAAGTTTCGTTATTGCAAGTTTTAGGTGAGTTCATTTTAAAATAACGTTTTAATTTTCCAGATATCCATATTTTTTTTAGATCATCTTTAAATATATTTCCAACAATATAACTTGATACTGCATTATGATAATTCAGACAGGGATGAACGTCACATTTAGGATCAACAACCATGATTGCAGCACCAAACCAGCATTTAAAACCGCTGCCCACTTTATTTTGCCTGATATCAGCATTTATGGTTGTGTCATTATCAAACATATCATCTGCTGTATCAAGTATCCTTGGCCAGACTTCAGAAAGTTGTTCCTGAAAAGTTTTATCACCCCTGATAGCTTTTATACGAAGATGATTGATTGGATATTGTGATATGTCCTTTATCATTTGGGATACAAAATTGGCTTCCTTCTCTTTTTTTACTAATTCTTCCGTCAGTAATAATTTGATACCAATTCTATTGGTAGATATATCTCTTTTTTTTAAAACCTTTTGAAGAGATTCCATAAATTTTGTTCTAAGTGAATTATTTGATGCTATTTTTTCGTTGAAACTTAACCTGACATATGAGAATTTTTTCGCTAATGCTTCACTAATTTCATTAGTAATATGAAGCCCATTTGTAAGTATTCCAAAATTTAACTCAGGATGTTCTTCTTTGCGGATTGATATTTTATCAATTATATTTTGTATATCTGGATATTCTAAGGGTTCTCCGCCACCAGATAATTCAATATTCAATATTTTTGCGTTTATTATTTTATCAAGTATTGCTATAAACTTATTCTCGTTCATTGAGAGTAGGTTCTTTCCTTCACGTTTTGTTAGATCTGTAGAACAATAATTACATCCTAGAGTACATTTATAAGTAGGATAAATAACTGCCATTTTAGGCAAAGGTAATTCTTGATCAGAATTTTCATATTCTAAATATTGTTTTATTCTTTTCCAAATATCATAGTCGTCTAAAAAGTTATCTTCTGCGGGTAGGCACGGTAAAGGGCCACCTTTTCTATATTCTAAACCAGTATCCCAATTTCTGTTAAATTCATCCAGATAACAACTAAAAGAGAACATTCCTTCTCTAACATGTTTGCACGGGCTGTTGTTTCCAGGCTCATTAATTGTAAAATATTCTGTTTGAAAAATATGATCGTCGTATCTATTGATTTTAAACTTTACCTCTCGAATAATGCGTATATTAATTCGTCCTTTGACATGATCCTTTTTTGTCCAATCTTGAAGTTCCAATGCATGGTCTAATGTCTCTTCTATTTTGGTTTGAAGTTTTTTCTGACCAGTAAGTAATTCAGCTACTTCTATCGCCTTATAACTTTTTGGATCCAACAATAAGAGTCGAATAATGCATCCTTTTTCTAATGATTTTTTCAGATTATTTCTAAATTTCTCCTCTGAAAAAAGCGCGTTCATACCATGCCCCATTAGATCCATTTTTTCTGCATTACTTTGTAATTCATCCCAGTTTTCAACTAACGATTCACTTTTATACGTTTTTACCATTTCATACTTATCATCAGGCGATGTAATTTTTTTTGAAGGTGATTTAAGTTTATTTGAAATTTTCTTTAGCAATGAATTAAACTCATTATGTGGCTTAACATCCCAATCTTTCAATTGACTTGCCTGTATGGTACTAAAAGCAATTGGAAGATTTGAATCATCAATTAAGGCAGGGATATATTTTTTTGATTTATCCCTAGCTCTGCTTCACCCTTAACATACCTGGATTTTATGGAATTGGCGGACCAGATAACAATAACGCATTCAGATGAATCAATTTCTTTTGTAATGTTTTCATCAATATCAACTCCTGGCGATTTATGGCCTTCATACCACCAAACAGACCATCCTTGTTCTTCTAATTTATTGATAATTGCCCCAACTTTTTTTTCATCTTCTTTACAATAACTTACAAAAATATCAGCCATGATAACCTCCTTAGATTAATAATGCTTTTTGGTTGTTTTAACAATTGGGCAATTTGCATGAATTATGCCATAATATTCAAAAACTTACATTTTTTTATTGCCTTTTTGATTCAAAACTCAAAACTCAAAGATCATTTCAAATTTCGGTTGTCATTTCTATCAGCTGTTTGTCTAAGTTAGTTTAGGCAAGGCTAAAAAAAAAAGAGGGTTGATAAGGCTGAGTATATATTAAGTTGTAATTCATGATTGCATAAGAAACAATTCATTTTTATGTACTAACTATATACTGTCCGGAGATATATAATGAAAACATTGCTGAAACTTGACAAAAACATCATATCACCTCAACTTTTTTCTCGAAACCGGAAAAGAAATAGACATTGTTTTGGAAGGCGATAACGTCGTTATCATGGCTGAATGCAAGAATTTCGCGCCTGAAAATATATATAAAATCACTGAAAAAATGGTGGAAGTATTTGCAGACAAAGCCACACGATTGGCAAAAGAACGATTTCAACAAAAAAAGCTGCGCCTGTGTTATTTCAGCAAGAATGGTTTTGAAGAAAAAATGAAACCTGTTTTTGATCGTTATGGTATTTTTTTCGGTCGTTTGGTTGGGTAAAAAATTCATCATTATATGTGTCGCAAATGTTTTCTTTATTCCAGAATATCAGAACAAAAAGCATTGACAAGTCTAACCAATAAGGTTACTTGATTATCAATGATTAAATCTTTTCAACATAAAGGTCTTGAACATAAGGTTTGCCCTTACATCGGGCTGGCAAAGAAGAAAATGGGGAACTTATTTTCCGAGATTTTCTTAGAAAGTTTAATTAACAATCATGAATATCCAACAGGCATATAAGGCCCACCAATCCGGTCAACTGGAACTTGCAGAAAAGGAATATCTCTCATTTCTCAAACAATACCCCAATCATGCAGATGCCCTTCATTTACTGGGCTGCCTCAAAAAACAAAAAAAAGATTACTTTGATGCCATTCATTTAATTGAAAAGGCCATATCCATATCCCCCAAAACAGCTCCTTACTATTACAATCTGGGATTGGCCTGTTATAGTACCTCCAGAATTCAGCAGGCAATTGATGCCTGGAAAAAAACAATTGATCTAGATCCAGACTTTATTGATGCATATGCCAATATGGGATATGCTTATCTTGAATCAGGTAATTTACATAAAGCGCGAGAAGTCCTGATGACAGGATATCAAAAAGAGCCCAATCATCAATTAGTTTTGCTGAACCTTGCCTCTGTATGGTATCAAAAAAACGACTTTGATCATGCCAGACAATGCTACCAGGAATTATTGACTGCTTATCCGGATCATATACAAGCTTTAAAAAATTATGGTCGATTATTGTATAAAACAGGATGTCTGATTGAATCAATAAATTGCCTGTTGCATGCAGTGAGATTAGATCCTCACTGTATTGATACCTGGTATCATTTGGGGTGTGCATATCAGGACAATTTTCAGGATGAAGATGCCATTAAATGTTTTCAGACTGTTTTGTCATTGGATTCTAAAAACGTGAAAGCGTATTATAATTTGGGGAAAATTGAAAATGCGAAAGGTCATTTTACCTCGGCTAAAAAACTTTATCAAAAAGCACTTGAGATTCAACCGGACTTCGCAGAAATATTAATTTCTCTGGGGCTTCTTTTTTTTGATGTGGCAGACTGTGAAAATGCGCAATTTTATATTCAACAAGCAATAAAACATGCAAAAAATCATTTTTTTAAAATTGGGAGCATTCATCTTTATAGTCTAAATTTTTTGCCTCAGATTTCTTCAGATAAAAAATTTTCGTTGCATCAGAAATGGGGCAAAAAAATAATTAAAGAGCGTCGTTATCAATTTGTTCATAATAAAAAGCACCCCAATCATTCCCCCATTAAAATTGGCTATGTCTCACCAGATTTTAAAACGCATAGTGTTGCATACTTTATATTACCGGTATTGAAACACCATAATACCAATGAATTTCAAATATACTTGTATGCCAATGTTAACAGGCCGGATCAAATGACAGAAAAAATTCGTAAACATTGTTATAAATACCGGAATATTCGTGGGATGGAAACAAGAAAATCTGCAAAATTGATATATGAAGATCAATTAGATATTCTAATAGACCTCGCCGGACATACATATGAAAACCTTTTAGATGTTTTTGCAATGAAGCCGGCCCCAATCCAAATGACATATTTAGGATATCCGGCCACAACAGGATTGGAAACAATGGATTACCGAATCACAGATATCATTGCTGATCCAGGGATTTATACAAGTCATTATACTGAAAAACTTATACATATACCACCGCCATTTATTTGTTATCAGCCACCAGACAATGCACCTGAAATATCAGAGCTTCCGATGATCAAAAATGGATATATTACTTTTGGCTCATTTAATCATCTTGGAAAAATAAATCATTCTGTCATACAGTTATGGAGCGTACTGCTTAATAAAATCCCCACTGCCCGGTTGGTTTTAAAAAGCCGTCCCTTTCATGATAAGCACGTTCAAGATCAATTTAAGCAATTGTTTTTATCAAATGGAATTGAAAATAATCGTCTGGACTTTCGGGGAACTGTTTCTGGAATAAAAAATCATTTAAGTCATTACCATGATATTGATATTGCGTTAGATCCTTTTCCATACAATGGCACCACAACAACCTGTGAATCTTTATGGATGGGAGTTCCTGTGTTAACTGTTTCAGGAAATTGCCATGCAGGGCGTGTTGGCTCAAGTTTGCTGAAATCTATTGGACTCAACGAATGGGTTGCCCAAAATTCCAATATATTCATTCAAAAAGCGATGATGCTTGAAAGACAACCGGATTTATTGTTAAATATAAGGTATAACATGCGGAATATATTGAAAGTATCCGATTTATGCAATGCAAATTTACATACGAAAAAGTTGGAATCAGTCTATATGAAACTGCGATTAAAAAGCAGCATAAAAAAAAATAAACATTTTTGTTAAAGATGATATGGTGCAAAACCGATATGTAAATCAAACATCGACAATAAAAATTATTAAGATGTTTTAATATGACACCCAAAAAAAGATTAACCGAAAAATTTTGTTAAAAGGAGGTATTTACCATGCCAATGACAATTAACACAAACGTCGCTTCATTAAACGCCCAAAGATTTCTCGGCCAAAGCCAGGGAATGCTGGGAACATCTTTATCACGCTTATCATCCGGTCTTCGCATTAACAGTGCTGCTGATGATGCTGCCGGTCTGGCCATTAGTGGTCGTATGTCAGCTCAGATTCGTGGTTTGAATCAGGCTGTTAGAAATGCCAATGATGGTATTTCTCTGTCACAAACCGCTGAAGGTGCATTAACAGAAACCACAGCCATGCTTCAAAGAATGCGTGAATTGGCTGTTCAATCTATGAATGATACAAACAGCTCTTCAGATCGTGAAAACCTTCAAAAAGAAGTCGAACAATTACGTGCAGAAATTGATCGTATTGCCAAAAATACTCAGTTTAATGGAAAAAATCTGTTGGATGGTACATTTAACCGACAACGATTCCAGGTTGGTGCCAATGATGGTCAGGAACTGAGCCTCAATATTATGAGCGCAAAATCTCGAAGTCTGGGATTGTCCAGTGGTTCTTTCTTGTCATCGGGGAGTATAACAGTCGCAAATGCTACTGGTAGTTGTAACGTAATGTCTACGAGTATCGCAAGTACTGATGATTTTACGCTCGCAGGTGCCTTGGGTACAGAGACCATTAACATGACCGCGGGTTGGTCGGCATACGATATTGCAGATCGTGTCAATTCAAGCGTTACAGATACAGGCGTTTCAGCCGAAGCAGTCACGTATGCAAAATTATTCAATATGTGTACAGGTACAATGACATTTACAATTCAGGGTAAAGGTGGCACTGCGGCAGGAAAATCTGTCACAGGAACAGATATTACTGATGTTATTGCATCCATTAATCAACACACAACTGATACTGGTATTTATGCATACCTGGAAGGAACTTCTGAAATTATTTTGTATAGCTCTGAGGGATATTCCATTGGAGTTCAAGATCTTGACTATGGTGCAGATTCTGCAAGTGCTTATACGGCATCATTTGCTGGATTGGATTCAGATGGTTCAACAGTGTCAGGTGGTCCAGCAAAAGAACTGCAAGATGTTACGTATTCAAACGGAACAAGCAGTAGTTGGGTAGGCGGTACAGTCATATTTGAAACAACCTTGAACAATGGATATTTTACTATTACTACTGGTACTACTTCGGAATTGTTCGATAATCTCTCTCGTGATGAGTTAGCAACTGCCACAACAAACACTGTTGAAAATCTTGATATCAGCACCCGTGATGGTGCCCGTACAGCAATTCAGACAGTTGATGGTGCTTTAGACTACATTGCCAATATCCGTGCAGATCTTGGTGCAGTACAGAATCGATTTGAATCAACTATTGCAAACCTGCAAAACGTATCGGAAAACCTCTCAGCATCACGTTCACGAATTCTTGATGCAGATTTTGCAAGCGAAACAGCAGACATGACCAAGTCTCAGATTCTGATTCAGTCAGGTGTGGCCATGCTGGCACAAGCCAATCAATTGCCACAGCAAGTTCTGTCTCTGCTTGGTTAGTATTATATTATTGTATCTGCTTTCCTCATGTGGGAAAGCGGATACGATACTTCACAGTTATTACAGAGACGGTATTTATTATAAATGCGGTTCAGATTTTTGTCTGAGCCGCAATTTAGCTTCAAGACCCATAATTTTTTAAGTAATACTTAACATGATGGTTTTATTAACTGTCAGTAAATAATGGAGGTGTCTTATGGCAAGCGGCACGTTAGCAGTTGGTGGTTTAATGTCAGGAATCGATACCGAGAGCATGTTTGCACAGCTCAGAGAAGCGTATCGCAAACCCATTGAATTGATGGAAACAAGAAAAGAAGACTATAACGTCAAGTTGTCTGCATACAGCACGCTTCAGGCAAAGTTATCAGCATTGCGCGCTGCTGCAAAAGAAATGGACACATCCAGCGAATTTGCATCACTTTCAGCATCCTCAAGTGATGAAGATGTTTTGACTGCAACCACAATTTCAACCGCAAAGGATATGACATATAATTTTCAAGTCAAAGCTTTAGCGCAAACCCATAAGGTTGCAACTGCCAGTACGTACTCATCCACCGAAACACTTGGTGCTGGTGATTTAACCATTCAAGTTGGAAATAATACCGCCAGAACAATTTCAATTGAAAGTACTGACACCATCACGGATATTGCAGATTCAATAAATAATGATTCATCAATGGATGTTGTTGCAGCGACAGTTTTTGATGGAGATAAATATCGATTGATGATTTCCGCAAAAGAAGCAGGCGATGAAAATATCATAAATATTTCTGTTGATGAGGGCGGCACGGCAGATGCCAATATTGATTCCAGCGGTTTATCCCAACTGGCATACGATAATTTTAAAACAGAAACGGCCGCTACTTACGATACTTTCAAAGGTGGACGCATTGTTATAAATAATGAGTTTTCAGTCTTAATCAGTTCTGGCGATACAATGCAGGATATTGTGGATAAAGTAAATAACAGTGATTACTGGTATGACACCGCAGGTACCACACAACTGACAGATGTCCAAATTGCAGCAATAACCTCACCTCCTAAAGCAGTTCTTGTGACAGATCTGACAGACAGTGGAAAAGCATTTATTCGTGCAGATGGTGTTGATTCATGGGATGCATCAACTGCAACAAAAGATGATGGTTCCGGCGGATCAATTGCTGCAACAGAATTGCTTATTGATAATACATTCATGTTAAATAATATGTATTATCAAACAAATAATGCCGCTGGTGCCGCTGATACATTTACCGGAACCATTGATTTCAATCAGGATACCAATGATGGAACAGCCTCTGAAACCTTTAATTCTGCCACACATGCGGCTTCAAATCCAGCAACATACAGTGAAATTGCAGATGGAATCAACGCAAATCTTACAGGAATAACAGCTTCAACAATCGAAGATACAGCTACCGGAAATCTGTATCTCAGATTCACAGGGATCAGCGCAGATAATAATGGTGCCGCTGACATTAATGCCAGTATGGGCGGAACAATCGCTGATGGCAGAATGTTTGTCAACTCCAGAAACATGACCCGTTCCCAGTACGGCCAGGATGCGACAATGGTACTTGATGGCACAACAATCAAACGAGACTCAAATTCAATTGACGATATGCTTACCGGTGTCACATTAAATCTCAAAAAAACATCGTACAATTCAACATCATCTTCATATGAAACACTGACCTTAGATGTTACGCGAGACAGTTCAGCAATGATTGAAAAATTCGAAACACTTGCTGAATCCTACAATGATCTAATTGATTTCTTTGAAGAATATCAAGGTGTTCAGTTAAAAGAAGATGAATCCTCCAAAAGCCTTGAAGATGGCATGATGGATTTGATTTCTATACTGTCTGGAGATGAACTGGATAATGATGATGATGACGATTCTCCCCTTAAATATGGCCCATTAATGGGTGATTCCACGACATCAATGATAAAAAACAAACTGTTCAATGTGTCATTTTCTGATGTCAGCGGTGTGAATTCATCATATAATAATCTCACTGAAATGGGAATAACGCTGACATATGGCAAAATGAGCATTGATAAAGACAAATTTACCGCAGCGGTTTCTGCTGATGCGGATGCAATTAATGAATTTTTCACAAATGATACGACAACATCGCAAGGCTTTGCTGTTCAATTGATTGATGCCATTGATAATATGATTGAAAACTATGCCAGTGATCAAAAAGGAATCTTACTGGCGCGCCAGGATGGTCTACAATCGACAATTGATCGTTTGGATGAACAGATGGCCACACAGGAAGACCGAATTAACTCGGTTATGGAACGTACACGCGCTCAGTTTAATTCTCTTGAATTGTTGATGGGGCAATATCAGACCACGAGCTCATATCTTGCTAGTCAATTGGCATCAATGGCAGGATAAACACTCTTACTCTGAGAAAGGAGAGTTCTATGCCACCAATGGGATATTCTGAATATACACGAACAGAGGAGCAGCAGACTGATAATAAAGAAAAGATATTATTGATGCTCCTGGAAGGTGCGGCACGATTTACACGTTTTGCGCGAATGGGACTGGAAAAACAAAGCATGCAGCTGAAGGGAGAAAATATTTCTAAAGTATTGGCCATTCTCACCGAGTTGGACTGTGCGCTTGATCGAGATGTTGGTGCTGAGTTTGTGTCTTCACTGTCAGATCTTTACCGATACATGATGAATCGCCTGTCACATGCCAATATAAATAATGAAAAAGAACCGCTTGAAGAAGTAGAACGTTTGCTGATTAAAATAAGAGAAGGCTTTGAGGGAGCGTCAGACACAATACATGATAAAACCAAAGCCTTCCCAAAAGAAGAGGCGATTCCCAAAAAACAACCTCAGAGCGGTTTTTCAATGGCTGCCTGATAAATTCAATAAGGATGATCCATGAATAATAACAATACGCAAGATGTATCCGAACAAAATATCAAAAATCTGTTAATGCTTCTTGATGGGGCACTCAGGTATACACAGTATGCGAAGCAAGGCATTGAACAAAATAATGCCAAAATGCGTAATGAAAATATCAGTAAAGCCATTTCTATTTTTACACAATTGGACGCAGCATTGGATAAATCTGTGGGTGGTGAAATTGCCGAGAATCTTTCAGGGCTATACAAATTTTTGATGAACCAGTTAACTCAGGCTAATATTCAGGAAGATGCCAGCATGCTTAATGATGCTGAAAAAGTACTTACTGACATTAAAGAAGCCTTTGAAGGAGCTGCAAAAAATATTTTGAATGAGCGACAGCAGTCCAATGGAACTCAAAATACACAATCACAGGGAAGAGGCCTTACAATTGATATCTAAGCCTGAAAAAGATGCCACTATTAAGCTGCTTGAACTGTTAGCCGCTGTGACCAAAAAATTAAGTGACGCATTGAAGTTTCAATTGTCAGCCGAGCAAATTGACTCCCTGACCCAGGAAAATAAACAGGTGATGGCGCATATTAAAAAAATTCCAAAAGCAGAAATGAAAAAACATCAAAAACTATTACAAAATATTCACAAACAGGTACAATTTGTGCAAAAAGAGTTAGACAGTTATCACGATGCCGTGAAAGATAAGTTGATTACATTTGGCAAAAAAAGAAAACAGATTAATGCATACAATGCAATATCATAATTTTAACAGGTTTTGATATGATCAGATATTGTATTTGATCATTTATAATAAGAAGTGTGTATCACAATTGAACTTGTGATCATATGAGTGTGAATAATTTCATAGGAGGCGTATTATGAACACAATAAACCCAATTCCTAGCAACAGTGTTAACACCACTCCTGCGCCACCGGTGGTTGACTATTCAAAAGATTCCAGGCAGGAATCACCGGAAAAAGACTTTCAGAAGCGCATTGCAGATAAGTATGCGGATAGCAAAGTGCTTACTGCAAAGAAATTTTCAACAGACAGCGACAAAGTTGTTGTCAAAAAACGCGAAGACATGCCGACAGTGGACGCTAAACCGAAAGAAGCGCCCAAAGATCAGGCCCCCCAGGATGTGCAGGAGCTTCTGGGAACCAAAGAAGGCGTGGAATCTGTCGCAAGGGTCATTGAAGATTATGCCAATGATGTGCATAATGTTGGCCTGAGATTTCAAGTGCATGAAGATACCGGTAAGTTTGTGATTCGGGTCATTGACGAACGAACCAATGAGGTTGTTCGTGAAGTTCCACCTGAAAACTTGCTGGATCTGGCGGCCAAGATGGAAGAAATGATGGGCATGTTATACGATGAAACTGTATAACACTTTCGTTTTAACCGAAAAACTTAATATCATACTGATCAGATCTGAACTCATAAAAATAAGCATTAATGATTGAAATAAGAATAACCCACCAGAAAACATATCAATAATTATCCTTTCTTTTTTACCCGGGTGTCATGTATTCATTGAATCGCGACTGGTAATTTTGGAAAAAAATTTAAGGTCGCGATTTTTTGAGAATTGAATCGCAAGTATTTTTCATGAAAAATATAATAGGAAGAATACTTATGCCAGTACAAAATTTTAAAAAAATAATACTATTTTTATTATTATTCACTTTTTCATCCGCACATGCCAGCATGTGGCAATGGGAAAATCCTTTTCCCAATGGCAATACGCTGACATCTATTTGGGGAATAGATACGAACAACATTTGTGCTGTGGATGAAAAAGGGTTAATTATATGTTATAATGGCGAAAAATGGCAAACCATTACGCAATTTTCAGACATTTATTTTACAGATATTTGGGGACACAATAATCAATGGATTGCGGTTGGCCTGTCCGGTGCTGTTGTCATGTATCAAAGTGAGACTTGGCAACGTGTTGATTTGAGTGTATCCAAACATCTCAACTGTATTTGGGGTACGTCTTTTTCAAATGTTTATGTCATGGGTGCAGAAGGTCTCATGATTCATTTTGATGGTAGCCAGTGGCAATCACTAACAAGTATTGTATCGGTAACACTGAACGATATTTGGGGAACGTCTGATGCGAACATTTATGCCGTGGGATATGGCGGAACCATTCTTAAATATGATGGCACATATTGGACAACAATGAATAACCAATCAAGCGCGCTATCAACCCTTAACGCTGTCTGGGGTATCAATGAAGACAACATCTATGTTGCTGGAAGCGGCGGCATCTTATTATCATACGACGGCATTCAATGGCAAAAAGTAGATACGCAAACCAATATGACGTTTTCCAGTGGTTGTTCCCTCTCTCAAACCACATTGGCGTTTGGAGAAACAGGGACTGTTATTGAACTAAATGGGAATCAAATACAAAAAACAACAATTCCTCTCTTTACAACAATTCTAGCCGCATGGGCGACAAACTCAACTGTGTATGCTGTAGGGACCAAAGGTACAATTATTCAATATGAAAATCAACAATGGACCAGTTTACGACAGGGAATAGATACTGATTTGTTTGCCATCTCAAGCACATCCAGTCAAATGTTTGCTTCCGGATATGATGGGACGTTATTGTTGTATGAAGACAGTCAGTGGCGCACCTATTCATCACCAGTTGATAAAGATATTTATGATATTGATGGAAATATGGCTGTTGGTGATGGGGTAATTCTCTGGTATGCGGATAGCGATTGGCAGCTTTTATCCACAAACAGCCAGAATAAATTTAACGCGGTCTGTCAACAAGGCAATTCATATTATATTGTGGGTGATAATGGCGCAATTTACGCCTATGATGGCAAAGACTGGACTGATCTCTCCACTGTTGATCCAGTAAATCTTTACGATATTTGGGGGCACTTTTCAGGTATTTATGCGGTGGGTGCATGGGGAAGAATTCTCAGGTTTGATGGCTACCGATGGCAAAATATGGATCATCCTTTAAATGGCACATCTATCAACCTGTATGCAGTATGGGGAAGCACAAATGAACTGATCGTTGCCGGGGAAAATAGCACTGTTTTGTCATATGATGGCGAACAGTGGAATCACATTGAGTGCCCTGTTGCAACATCAATCCATGCGATTTATGAAACGGATCATAATATTTTCCTTGCAGGAGATCATGGCGCGATTTTTACATATGAAAACAACTCGATAATTGGTATGGTCAGCCCAACAGGCAGTTCAATCAGATCATTATTCCAGAGAGCAAATCGATTATATGCAGCCGGCCTTAATGGCACAATTCTCTCCTATCCTATACCTGCATGTGCCGATGGCTACAATATTTCAGATGTTGTTCAGGCACAGGCTTATGCCCTGTCACTGGCTGAATCTCGTGTACTTTCAGAATTTCAACAACTTGTTGATGAGAAAAATCAGCACATCAATCAGCTAAACGAACAAATATCTCAAATGTTCACACAAACACAAATGGATAGTGCCGTTGCATTGTCTGTATCAGTAGCGGTTGCACAGGCTGTCGCACAAAAGGATACTGAAATTGAGCAATTATATGAAACAATTGATGGTTTATATACCCAGGATGATGTCAATCAATTGATATCTACGCTGTATTCCCAACAAGAGTTAGATCTTGCCATTGCCAATGCATTAATCGCCAAAAATGTAGAAATCACGCAATATCTCGATTCTATTGCTACGTTAAATCAATTACTTGCTTCAAAAAATCTTGACATTGACTGCAATGGTAAGGCTGATGCGCTGACTGATGGCTTGTTGATTATCCGGTATCTATTTAATCTGGATCAGGGCAGCAGCTTTATGGATAATGCAGTTGATTTCAGGAATGGGGCTTGCATTACTGAAGAAGAACTGCGAGAAAATATTGAGAATCTGTTGCCTTTACAATGATTATTAGATTGCCGGAAGAGCTTTATGCCAATAATTTTTCCAAAGGCAGGTAATGAGTGAATGCACCAGATTTTTTGACCCCTTCAGTCAATTTTCCTAAATATATTAAAACAGTTCTGATTGACTTTTTTTTAGGATTTTTTAACAGGTCAATTTTTTTTTCCATTTCATGAATAACATGATAATCAACTGTTTTCCGGTATTTTATTTCACATATGTAAACAGCATATCTCGTGTCAATCAACAGGTCAATTTGGGTTGGGTCGCAACGACGTGTTTTTTTCTGAAAATAAGGGGACGCGCTGATAAGACTTTCTGGTGCGATATTTAATTCATTTAATACATACGTTAAATTATTCAACACAAGATTTTGAACCTGAAGCCCCATGATCGTATCCCATGATTTAAGATTTTCCAAAAAAATATTTCTGAATAATCCTTTTTGAATTTTATCTTTTTCAGGATCTATATATTTAAGATAAAATCTGAGATAGTTATCTTTTAATCGATACTTACTTTTTCGGCTTTGCCTGCCGGTGGCCAGACTCCAGACAAAATCTCTACTGACGAATCCTGACTCAACTAAAACAGATAGCTTGTCAGACAAATTACCAGTGGCTTTTTTACCCAGCTGCTTGGCAATTTCTTTTTGTTCTACAGGACCATTTGCCAAAATTTTAACAATTTTTTTAAATGTATCTGATCGCTTGTCAAATATGTCAATAAATATTTTATCAAATTCTGTATATAAAAGTCCCTCAGGAGAAAAACACATTTTTTTAATATTTTCTTCGGATGTTTCAGACACAATGATTTCTTCTAAATACCGGGGGACACCTCCAGTGATACTTAACATCTTAAATTTTTCATGAAATGAAATATGCTTATATTTTTTCCAAAATTGATTGGCATGATTTAGAGGCAATTCTTCTAATGTCAAAGTTAGAGAGACTCTGCCCATAAATCCTTTATCATTGAGTATATTTTTATCAATCCAGGAAGTAACAGAACCGCATAATACAAGAATTAATTTATTGTTTTTTTTGAACCTGGTGTCCCAGACCCCTTTCAATTTTCCTGCAAAATCTTTATCTTTAGAACCAATCCAGGATATTTCATCCAATAATATCAAAACTCTACCTTTAGACGTTAATTCTGCAAGTGTTATTAAAGCATCTGTCCAATTGTCAAAAGATAATGCGGGAATATTAAAACAATTACCCATCAACTCGCCAAAATGCTGCAATTGATTTTTATTCGAAATATTTTCACGTGGTGCTAATCCATAGAATTCATAGAAGTTTTGGAATTTTTTCCCAAATTCTTGAATTAAGGTGCTTTTACCAATTCTACGTCTGCCTCTACAAACGATCAGTCCAGCTGTAGTGCGTTTTTTAAATTTATTCAGCAAATCCAGCTCATAATTGCGCCCGACAAACATATATTTCCTTTCAGGTATTATATTTGACTTTAAATTGACATTATGTCGGTTTCGCGTTACTTAAAAATATGAAACTATTTAACGTTAAAATGACATTATGTCAATTTTATAATTATTCCCCTAGTGTCTCCTCTGTTTTATCAGATTTTTTTAACGTAAAACAAAAACGTGAGCCTTTATCTATTTGACTGGTAACCCAGATTTTACCGCCATTTTTTTCAACCAGTTCTTTACAAAGAATCAATCCCAAACCAGTTCCCTGCTCTCCTGCAGTGCCTTGACTTTTGTGTTTGCTGTCAATTGTAAACAGTTTTTCCTGATTTTCAGGCGCAATGCCAACGCCATCATCAATAATACTAATTTCGACCCAGTTATCATCAATAAATTTTGATATCAGGCTGACAGTTCCTCCCTCACGTGTAAATTTAACCGCATTACTGATTAAATTTCTGAGTATGGTATCAACCATGTTATTATCGGCAAAACAAAGGGTATTTTTTTCAATATCCAGTTTAAGTTCAATTTTTTTTTGGCTGGCTGTATTCAAAAGAAAAGCAATATTGGACATACCAATACTGTATAGATCAAAGTGGTTGGGCTTATTAGCCATTGCTCCCCGTTGAATTCTTGCCCAGTCCAGTAAGTTTTTAAACAGCTTGTGTGCGTTATCAATCATCAGTTGCATATTATGAGCATATTTCAGGAGTTTTGCATTTTCCAGTTCTCCTGATGCACGGATTAACAGATCTGAATATCCGACCATCGGTGTGAATGCACTTCGCATATCATGCGCAATAATTGAAAAAAATTTGTCTTTTGTTGCATTGGATGCCAGCAGTTTTTTGTTTAAATCATTTAGTGCCTTTTTTTGATGTTGTATTGTCAAATGCGTTGTAATACGCATCAATACTTCTTCCTGCTGAAAAGGTTTGGTGATATAGTCAACAGCACCATATTGAAAGCCCTTTACCTTATCCACTGTTTCTGAAAGGGCTGTCATAAAGATTATTGGTATGTCCTTTGTCGTATCATTGGTTTTCAATTGTTTGCATGTTTCAAATCCATCAATTCCAGGCATCATAACGTCCAGAAGAATGATATCTGGTCGTGCGAAATCAGCCTGTTCAAGGGCACCTTCACCATCTTGCGCAATCAGTGTTTTAAATCCCGATTGATTTAAATAATCTAACAGGACACTCAGGTTTGTTGGCGTGTCGTCAACAACCAAAATAGTGCTTTTTTTCGGACTTGTATTTTCCATGAATAATCTCCCAAATTATTCTTTTTGTTCATCACGAATTGAAACAAAAAATGTGCTGCCTTCTTGCGGCACACTTTCAACCCAGATTTTTCCATCACATTTATCAACAAGCTCATTACATAAAATTAATCCGAGGCCAGAGCCTTTCTCCTGGCAGGTTCCAGGTGCTGAAGATGCTTTATCAATTTGAAATAATTTGCTTATATTTTCGGATGCTATCCCAACGCCGGTGTCCTTTACTGATATTGTCTGATACGCATTATTTTTTTTGATTGAAAGATGAACAGAACCTTCAGCATGAGTGTACTTGATGGCATTGGTGATCAAATTTCGCAAAATCGTTTTTATCATTTGGGAATCAGAATTTACCATTGTTCCCTGAACGATATCATGGGTCAAATGAATATTTTTTTGTTTTGCCATTTCATCATATAAAGAGATCATTTCAATGGCAATTGCATAAAAATCGAATTTTTGGGGTGTGTAAACATAAACCCCTCGCTGTAATCGAGCCCATTCCAATAAATTTTGTAAAAGCTTGTATGTATTTTTTGCAGAACTGTGAATATTTTGGGAAAAACTGTCAATCTGTTCCAAACTTAATTTATGCACAGATTCAGATAGAAATTGTGTCCCGTTTAAAAGCGATGCAAATGCATTACGCATGTCATGTGCCACAATTGAAAAAAATTTGTCTTTTGTTGCGTTCAATTCTGCAAGTCGTTTTTTTTGTCGAATAATTGTCAGATGCGTGGATATGCGCATCAATACTTCTTCATGTTGAAATGGTTTGGTGATATAATCCACCGCACCAAGTTCAAAACCTTTGACCTTATTTGTCGTATCAGTCAGAGCCGTCATAAAAATAATTGGGATTTCTGACGTTTGTGGGCATTTTTTCAGTTCATTGCAGGTTTCATAGCCGTTCATTCCGGGCATCATAATATCCAGCAAAATTAAATCCGGCATAACTAATTTGGCGCGCTTGACCGCTTCCATGCCATTTTTTGCAATCAAGACTTTTAAACCAGAATGTTTTAAATATTCAATGAGTAATTTAAGATTGTTCAGATTGTCATCTACCAGTAAAACGGCTGCCTTTAGCGTATTTTTTTCGCGCATGGTTTGCCTCATTTATGTCAATAATTTCAAAATATAATTAAATAAAGTATTTTTCATATAACATTATTAATAAAATATTTCTACAATTTGTTCAGCAATCTTCTTTTCCAATGATTATGATTGACATTGATTTTATGTTTGTTTTAGATTAATTTTTTAAAGGACGAAATTGAGTAATAACTCGTTCTTCATAAAAAGAAATATTGTTTAAACTTAGCACTTGATGCAAGTAAAAAATGATATTGAATCAATTTTTTTTATGCTGAGATATATCAAAAATATTGCAAAAGACAGCGTAGAAGCTGCTTTTGTTAAAAGAAGAGGTGAGAGTGTTTTATTCTATTCAACTATTGATATTCATTTTTTTTTCCGCTGCTGCATTTTCAGAAACCATACCGCCAATCCATATAATAATGAATAATGATAAACCAAATGCTGTAATTAAACATCATAATTTTGAAACAATTTCTCAGTATTTACAAGACTATATAAAAAAATCAACCGGTGTAGTGCTTCCATTGGTAAGCAATGATCAGGATTTGCAATATCAGGAAAATATCCATCTCACCATTGAACAAAAATCAGATTCGCAAAAGTCTGTTGAACGATTAAAAAACACCGATGGCTTCCTGATTGACTTATCTCACCCCAATCATATATGGATCAAAGGCTATTCAAAATCAGGACTTGAATTTGCAGTTTATGAGTTTTTAGAAACCTTTGTCGGTATCAGATGGTTATTCCCTGGTAAGTCAGGAGAGTATATCCCACAAAAAAAATCACTTATCATACAAAGTAAAAATATTATGCAATGTCCTGCCTTTGCAGTCAGGCTTTTAGGAGGCTTGAAAAATGCCATAACTCTAAAATGGGCAATGCGTAATCGCATGGGTGAAAAAATCAATTTCAGTCATAATTTACACCATATTTTTCAACCAGATTCCTATATAAAAACACATCCAGATATTTATCCCCAAATAGAAGGCAAACCGAATATCCCTTTTAAAAGAGCTGGATGGCAACCTTGCTTTAAAAATCCGAAAACAATCGATATTGCGGTTGATTATATTGAGTCAGCTTTCAATAAAAACCCAACCCTGCAATCGATTTCTCTCGGTACAAATGATGCCTTTACTGCAACAAGCGGGTTTTGTAAATCTGATTATGATAAAAAAATATATAACTCATGGGGATATCCCAATGTTTCAAATACTTACTATCAATGGACAAATATTGTTGTGCAAGAAATTTTAGAGAAATATCCCAATAAAATTTTTGGTACATTGGCATATATGGAAACAGCATCAGCCCCGGATAAATTCAGGTTAAATGAGAATATCATTCCTTTTCTCACTGAAGATAGACTGCGCTGGGTCAATCCTTCATGTGATTTGAAAGCAAAGCAATGGATTGATGAATGGTTCAAAAAGTCTAAACATATTGGATTTTATGATTATTTTTATGGCACACCTTATGTGTTGCCGCGAATATACTTTCATCATATGGCCAGCATATATCGTTATGCATATGAAAAGGGTGTTTTTGCTGTTTATGCCGAGGCATATCCGAATTGGGGTGAAGGCCCCAAACTATATCTTGCGTTGAAACTATTCTGGAACCCATTGTTAAACGTTGATAAATTACTAGATGACTGGTATACATGTTGTGTAGGCAAACGTGCCGCAACGTATCTGAGCCAGTATTTTAGTTTATGGGAATCATTCTGGATGAAAATTGAAAAGACAAAATGGTTCTATAATAAAAGCATGTATATGGCATTTTGGTCCCCATCTTATCTAAATTTTGCGCAATTATCAGATATTTTGCAAAGCAGATATCTCCTTGAGAAAACAGTTATGACTGCACAAACACCTGCGCAAAAAAAGAGAGCCCGTTTCTTTCTGGATGCTTTTGAATATTATGAAGCATCGGCGATCTCTTACTGGGGCCTTGTATCAAAACAATATAATATTAATCAAAAAACAGCTGAAGAAATGAACCAAAAAAGATACTGTCTGATTCAAAAATTTGAGAAAGATCCATTGTTACGCCATAGCACTCGTTTTGACAAAGTTTCTCAATTCCCAAAATTAAACTGGTAATGAAATGTCAAATAATGCCATATAATGGCATCCCTTTAGTTCCCAGATAATCAACACGTTTTTCAACTTCCAGATCAGGTTCGAGCGGAGCGGCATGGTGCGCTTTCAGGCGGGCATCAATAATCAAACTTTCTTTGCATCCCCAATGTTTACAATGTATGAACGCATGGGTGCCATAAATATCTGTTGCCGGATCAGATCGGGTGAATGTTACCCATAAGAAATTGTCCAGATGCTGGCACACAAAAAATGAATCATCAACTACAACAATTAATGGATAGGCAGCTAAATCAGGGTTCTTTTGTTCTGTTAACGAATTTGCCAGATGATCCATAACAGGATCATGTTCATTCCTTGCTGTGGAATGTTTTGGGCCTTCGATGACCAGAATGCCAGGTAAGACATATGACAAATTTTTAAAAGGTTCAGGAAGAAACAGATTTTTGGGAATCTCTGTTCCCAGTTTGCGTTTGATTGCACCACATGCCGCAATAATGACTTTCGAGCCTTGATTTAAATTAATTCCAGAATAATCCAGTGTATCCATCGTGGTCTGTGTAATCACATGGACATCTCTTTCCCATTGGACACGTTCCAACATATGTTTGAGAAAACCGGGGATATCCTTGATATTCAAATAAGGGGAATCAGGTGTTTCTGTTGTTATTAAAACATATTTGGATAGTGATGTTTGCGTATTTCCCAAAAGTGAGAATGCGCCAGTCAATAATTCCTGAGGTTTTTGTTCTGAACAGAATGGCACATACCTTTCACTGCCTATGGCCAATAACAAGGGGTGGACACCTGCAGCATCCACTGCATGCACATGATGAATTCCTGAAAATACAGTTGGTACTAAAGATGCTGTTTGTTCATGAATCCATTCTCCAATAATTGAATCTTCCTGCGGTGGTCTGGCTACCGTTGTAAAAGGCCAGATCGCATCCTTACGATGAAACACTTTTTCCACACGCAGCACAGGAAACTCATGTTTCAGACTGTAATATCCCAGATGATCACCAAAAGGCCCCTCAGGTAATTGATAATTGGGAATGACAGTTCCAGTAATACAAAAATCTGCTTCTGAAGGCATGGGTAATGGGGCTTTTCCATATATCATTGGAATACGCTGCCCAGCCAGCGCACCCGCAAAGGCAAGTTCAGGAATACCCTCAGGTAGTGGCATTATGGCAGCCAGTGTGAGCGCAGGCGGGCCGCCAACAAAAATGTTCACATGAAAAGGTTTATTCACTTTCAAGGCTGCGGCATGGTGAAATCCAATCCCCCGGTGAATCTGGTAGTGAAGTCCTGTTTCTTTGTTCTGTTGATATTTATTTCCAGACAGTTGGATACGATACATGCCCAGATTACTCTGTATCCATCCGGGGATATTTGGATTTTCACTGTATACTTGAGGAAGCGTAATATAAGCACCGCCATCCTGTGGCCAGGATATCAATTGGGGGAGTTGGGAAATTTGGGTTGTACAGGCCAGGAGTGGCCCTGTTGTTACTTTCCTGGGAATGGCACATGATGCTGCAATTGGTGCTTTGAGTAAAACTGATGGATCCTTGATAAAATGAAAGGGATCTTTTTTTAAAGCAAAAAGCGCGTGGATCGCTTTTTGAGAGTGCTGAAAAAGCCATCGCATACGCTTTTTGGTGCCAAATAGATTTGCAAGCATGGGAAACTGGCAATCTTTTATGCGGGTAAATAATAATGCCGGACCTTTTGCCGCAAAAACACGTCGTTGAATTGCACCCACTTCAAGTTTGGCATCAACCATCTTATCAATACGAATCAGATCGCCATTCGCTTCAAGCGCATGAACGCATTGTTGAAGATTTTTAAAAATCATTACATATCAATTACATCGTACAGATACCATCAGATATAATCCAACGATTCCCTTTCTTTTCAAGAGAAAATGTATGATTCACATCATACATTTTACGTGTCCGCAACCAGGGGATTATTGCCGCACGTTTTGCTTGAATATGCACTGTTGCCGATTTATTGGACTGTTTCAACGTTTCTGCATGTATATTTGTCAGATAGCTGACTAAAAAATTATCCCGATACCCACGCGCATTTGCTTTTTGTTGTTGCGTGTAGATAAATTGATCAATCAAAGTCATATTGTCTTGATCATCAACGTATGATTTTGCAGCCTCGTCTAACTGGTAATACGCTTTGCAAAATGAAACAACAGTTTCGTGCGGGTGTTCGATTGATTCAATCAGGACAAATGCAGATTGAAAAAAAATGGCTGATAAAATGACAATGCCAAAAATTGAAATTCTTTGAATCATAAGAGTCTCCTTTTTTTGTTTACTGTAGAGACTTAGCATGCAAAATCTCTACAGTAAAATTACCTCAAAAAGAACAATATCAATAAATGGGGAAGTTATAATTCTATAATCCCTTAAATTCTTCAAAATAAAATGTTATAATGACAAATTAATGTCCACCCCCACCCAGAATTCCCGAAGCTGCAACGCATAAAACAAGAATTTCAAGTACACTGATTGCTGTATAGGCCCAGTCTTTTTGTCGCATATATCCGCGAACCAGCAGCAAATAGCAGACAACTGTCATTAATCCCAGTAATGCGAAACCGATATAATTCAGAAAATCACCTTTCATCAATAGACTGGTCCAATTCCATCCATGCGGTGTGTTAGTTAGATGAAGGTATTCAGTTACATTTTTTCCCCAAACCTGGGGCAGATATGACATATCGACATGAGATGGCAATATACCAGCCAGATAAATGAAATAGGTAATTCCCATAATCGCCAGGCCTGCCAATACGCCAAGCATTAAAACATTGGCATATAATACTTGCTCTTCTGAAGCTTTGAGCGCATCATTATCTCTATCCATATTAATTCTCCTTATACTAAAAAAAGATAAATGGAGTTTAACCCATCAATCCAAGTCCAAGTCCTTTATCCAGTGCTTTAAATCCAGCAAAGAAAAGCACACCAATAACCATGTAACGAATCATTTTTGGTTTGGCAACCGCCAGTATACGCACACCTAAAAATGATCCAAGCATCAAACCAACAATTGAGGGCACTGCTAACAGCGGAATAACACATCCCCGATTTAAGTAAATCCATGCAGCAGATGTATCGGTAATAGATAATAAGAACTTGCTTGTTGCTACGGAAACCTTCAGTGGAACACCCATGAGCAGATTAAATACCGGAACATTGGCCCATCCGGCACCCAAACCAAATAAACCCGCTAAAAGACCAATGATAATAAACATAAACAGGCCCAGCAATGTCCGATGAGTTTTCCATTCAACACTTTCCTGTGCGCCATCATCCCAATATAGTCCCTGTATTCCCAGGGCCATTCCAACAGCATCCTGTTTTGTTACAACAGGTTTTTCTGTATTCTTTGAAAACAGCAGCAGACAGGCAATCCCAATAATTGTACCACCCAGACATGCCTGGATAATGTCTGGATTCAATGAAGACAAATACAATCCAAGCATTGCCCCGGCGATGGAACAAGTTGAGGCAATCAATGCGACCGGCAGTGCCAGTCTCAGGTTTGCCAGATTACGTTTCAGTAATCCTGGCCCGGCTGCAAGTGCACCTGCCAAAGCAACCATCAGGCCAATTCCTCGAACAAAATCAATGTGAAATGGAAAGAATCCACTCACCAATGGCACATATAAAACCCCTCCACCAACGCCAGCCATTACTGCCAATACTCCCAGTATTAAACAAAATACAAATAATACAAGCGGCCAAAACCACCAGGGCTTTGAACTAATCGCTGGGTCAACCATTGATTCTGTTGCAGCGGCTATTCCAGGACATGTCATGAGCATGGCCATTAATACAAATAGTTGCCCACCGAGCATATTTATTCGCGATTTAAGCATTAATCAAATTCCTCCATAATTCTTCGTTTTTACAAACATTATATTTTTTCTTAATATATCTTAATACAGTTATCCAGTTAAATGGATGTTGAAAGTATGATTGAAGAGCTTTATAAATGGATGCCTGTCAGTTGACAGGCACGTATACAGCAAAATCCGTTTATAGTCAATAAAAATCATTGAATACCTGTTCTTTTAAAAGGAGGGATATGGTATATTTATTGCTATCTTTGATATAGTAATTTTATCAAGCCAAAATGGAAATATGGTATGCAACTGAAATTAAAATATTTATCAGATAAGTGGCCCAATATAGGACTCGTTGTGTTTTCTTCTATTTTTTTCATAATGATATCTATTCGCGTGGGATTATTTGAAAAACAAACCATAAATATCAAACCAGTTTCCCAGTCATTACAAGCCCAGGAAACATGGATGAATATCTTTCATCAAAAACAAAAAATTGGATACAGCCATCGGATGATTCAGCCGGATAATGATATGTATGTTTTATCAGAAAAAACATATTTACAATTAAATACGATGGGGACAGTTCACAGTTTGCATATACATAACAAGGCAATCCTTGAAAAAGACTTATCTTTGGCTCAGTTTTCATTTCAACTCAAATCAGACCCCTTTGATTTTAATGTGCAGGGCGCAATCGAGAATAACACGTTAAGATTGATCATTGACAATTCAGAAACAACGATTCCCCTGACAGATAAAATATATTTACCCACAGCTTTGATGGATGCTGCATTTGCCCTGGATCTTAAACCCGGAGAATCTCAGAAGCTCAGGTTATTTGATCCATCTACAATGGGGATGAGAACAGTTACGCTTTTTTATGATGGCCAGGAACATGTCGTAATCATGAATCAAAAATTATTCTGCAGGAAATATTCAATGGATATTATGGGGATTAAATCTTCAGCATGGATTGATTCTTCAGGACAGATTGTTCAGGAAAAAGGCATTATGGGCATGACCCTGCGAAAAACGAACCGACAAAATGCCTATAAGAATCAAAAAAAATCGAAACACAATGATCTGATTGAATGGGTTTCTGTAAGCAGTAATATTCTATTGGACAATCCGGAACAACTCAAAGAAATCACCTATCATATTCAGGGTGAATTTGATAAAACGCCATTGAATGGCGGCAGACAGATTCTTTCTGGATTGGCGTATATAACTATTACAAAGGAACATATCCCGGTGCCGCCATATTCAATGACATCCATGAAACATCATTGTCAGCCAACCTTGCTGATACCTTCTGATCATCCGGTAATCATCAAACAACTCAAAAAAATTACAAGAAAAGCGGATCCGCATCTGGCAAAAATAAAAAAAATTATGATATGGATGAATGAAAACATCATGAAGCGACCAGTTTTATCAGTTCCCAACGCAATTGAAACACTCACCCACAAACGCGGGGATTGCAACGAACATGCCGTCTTAGCAGCCGCCTTATTGCGCGCAGCCGGAATACCAACACAAATTGTAGCTGGCCTGGTTTATCTAAAAGGTCGGTTTTATTATCATGCCTGGAATGAGGTGTATTTAAACAAGTGGGTGACGCTGGATGTAATCATGAATCAGTTTCCCGCTGATGTCACCCACATACGCCTGGTCAAAGGAACTCCGGATGCGCAAATGACGCTTCTGGGAATGATTGGTAACATTAATATTAAAATTATCGAAAAAAAACCATGATCAAACTTATTCATCTCACAAAAAAATATGGGCATCACACAGCCATTAACAATGTTCATCTGACTGTAAATGCTGGTGAAATATTTGGATTTATCGGTCCCAATGGTGCCGGTAAAACAACAACCATCCAAATCATGGCAGGTTTACTTTTACCAAGTAGTGGCAATGTGTTGTTATCTGATGTCTCCATGAATGACCATCCTGTTAAAGCCAAGCAACTTGTTGGTTATATTCCGGATCGTCCTTTTATTTATGAAAAATTGACTGGTATAGAGTATTTAAGATTTATTGGCGATTTTTATCACGTATCAGAATCTACATTCCATAAACGATCCCAGGAATTACTCAATCAGTTTGCTTTGATAGATCGTTGTAACGAATTGATAGAAGCGTATTCTCATGGAATGAAACAACGCCTGATTATGGCATCAGCACTGCTTCACGATCCACCCATAATCATTGTCGATGAGCCGATGGTTGGGCTTGATCCGGTTGCAATCAAGCTTGTGCGTGATATTTTTCAACAACGATCCGCACTGGGAACGACCATTTTTATGTCAACGCATACACTCAGTCTGGCAGAACAAATATGCCATCGGGTAGGAATTATTCATAATGGCCAGCTCATTGCAACAGGTACAATTGATGAATTAAAAGCTTCTGCTAAACAAGGAACAAATGACCTTGAGGACATTTTCTTTCAGTTGACCATTGAAAATAAAATGACAGAATAAGGAAACAGTATTCTAAGATTTTTTAATAGACATATGACAAATCAATTGGAATTTTTATGAATGACATCATAACACTTTTAAGACCCAGATATCTCGCCTTTATTCGACGGGGCCTGTCAAAACAAAAGCTTATTGGCATAAGTTTTTTTGCAGGAATAGGCATCATTATCTGGTCCATTATTTTTTATGTTTCCTTCAGGGTGTTGACATATTTTAAACATACTGAAAATATTGGTGATTTCTTGTCCTATAAATTATTGTCCATGATTTTATTAACGTTATTTTCATTATTGATATTCAGTGCCATTTTGACCTCACTGTCCAAACTTTTTTTAAGCAATGATTTGGGTCTTGTGCATGGTTTGCCGGTATCATCTGAAATAATCTTTGTCTCCAGATGGATTGAAAGCATATTTGACAGCTCATGGATGATGCTTTTATATACAGCACCGGCATTTATTGCCTTTGGAATTGTGTTTGATGGCAGTTTGCTGTATTATATTTTTTTGGCAGGAAGTCTTTTACTCATATCTATCATTGCCTGCGGACTGAGTTCATTAATTGTAATGCCAATTGTAATGGCACTCCCAGCCACTCGGATTCGTTCTGTATTTGTATTTTTTGGTTTGGGAATGTTTATTCTGCTTTATGTTGGATTTCGGATTATGCAGCCGGAGAGATTTGTCAATCCAGAAGGGTTTGCATCGGTGATGCTGTATCTCAGAACAATCAGTATGCCATCCAGCCCATTTATTCCAAGTACATGGGTATTTGATACGTTAAAATCTGCCCTTGAATGTCAATACATGGATGCCTTTTTTCACATCAGTATATTATTTAGTTTTGCCGGAACGATGATTTTTCTTAATCGTGTTATTGCCAGACATATTTATTTTAATGGGTATTCAAAATCACAAACAGCGCAGTCGAGATTGGTTACAGGTAACAATCAATTGATTTACCGCCTTATGAAAAAGTTTCCGGGACCTGTGCGAGCACTATTAATTAAAGAAATGAGAACATTCTGGAGAGATCAAACCCAATGGTCACAGCTTTTCCTGATTGGTGCATTAATCGTAATCTATTTATACAATTTTTCGGTTCTGCCATTTGATCAAAGCCCAATGAAAATGCATTATATTGAAAATTTGTTCAGCTTTCTAAACATTGCGTTGGCTGCCTTTGTATTGACTGCCATCGGTGCACGCTTTGTTTTTCCATCAATCAGTCATGAAGGCATGGCGTTTTGGATTATTCAAAGCAGTCCTTTATCAATGAAAACCTATTTATGGATAAAATGGCTGGGCTATTTTTTTCCGCTTATCATACTCTCTGAACTGTTAATTGTCACAACCAATATCCTTCTCCAGGTCAATCCCTTTATGAAAGTTTTATCTGTCATTACATTACTTTGTATTACACCGGGAGTGGTTGCAACGGGTATTGGTCTGGGGGCGGCATACCCGGATTTTCAATCTGAAAATCCAACGCAAACTGTCACCGGATTTGGAGGCTTGATGTATATGTTTTGTTCATCTGCATTTTTTGGAAGCGTTGTTTTGCTGGAAACAGGACCGGTATATCTTTTGTTTAAAAATCATTTTCACCTGGTTTTTTTAACAGGTATAGAACTTTTTTTTATCATTTTTTGTTTATCGCTGGCATTTATCATTTGTATGCTGGTGTTGTTTCTTCCTATGCGCTTTGGTGAACGCAGATTAACACAAACAATGCAAAAAATATCTCAGGATGATTATCATTCTTTTCAAGTGAAAAGAATTGATCGGTTGTCATCAGGCATCACCTCAGTGATACGAAAAGAAATATTGTTGACGAGGGTCAATCAGATTAAAAGTGGTTATGCCAATCGATACCCGGCAAAAAAAGTCTTAGAGGAGATTTATTCATGTTATTGAACCGGGTGTTTTTTTATCAGGATGCATGGACAGAATTATTGGAGGCAATAAATGCTTACAATTCAAAGACTGATGGCCTGGGACGTCAATTTTTAAAAGCAGTGGAGCGGGGTATCGCCCAAATCAGTGAAAACCCGCAATCCTTTCCTGTTCAACAGGAAACACAAACACGCACGTATTCTCTGAATCGCCTGCCATATATAATTTATTTTATATGCTTGAATGAAGATCAGGAAACAATGGAACCTGAGATCTGGATTGTTGGTATTGAAAAAATTGAGGTGAGATAGAAGGTGTGTTACAAATGGTGAGATGACAGGCACCCTTCATATTTGCTAAAAAGCAGTTAATGAAAGATGCCAGTAATTAAACATCAGCAAATGGCTTCTGCCTTTTTGGCAACCTGAAGAGCCATATCTTTCTTATAGTCCTGCAATTGTTTTTTCAGGTCAGAATTATTCAACGCCAGCATTTGAATGGTGAACAAGGCCGCATTTTTTGCACCGGCTTTTCCAATTCCCATGGTTGCAACCGGCACTCCGGGTGGCATTTGAACAGTAGATAACAAGGAATCCAGACCTTGAAGGGATGATGCATTTATTGGTACGCCAATGATTGGAATTTGAGTGTGTGCGGCCAGAAATCCAGCTAAATGGGCTGCCATACCTGCACCCGCAATAATAGCCTTAATCCCTTTTTTCTCTGCATTATGCGTAAATTCAATGACACGTTCCGGAGTGCGGTGTGCAGAAGCAACAGTCATCTCATAAGGAATGCCAAATTGTTTGAATACCATTGCTGCGGCTTTCATGATTTCCAGATCAGAGTCACTTCCCATGACAATCCCAACCTGAGGGGGTTGTTTCAATCTATCAACCGCTTTCTTACCAATATCTTTTCGATAATAACTACCATTCCAAGAAATGCGCGAAACAGCATCATATGCATCATTGATTGCAGATTGAATATCGTCACCCAATGCAGTTACACCCAAAACACGTCCGCCGCTTGTCACAATATCATGTGCTTTATACGCGGTACCAGCATGAAAAACGTTTACTTTTTCTTTATCAAAATCACTGTCCAGTCCATTAATTGTCATGCCGCGCTGATATGACTCCGGATAACCATCTGATGCCATAACGACACACACTGCGGGTCGCGGATCAATATCCAGTTTGCATCTTCCCAATTGACCATCAATACAGGCGTCCATGATATCCACCAGATCAGAATTCAAGCGCATCAGTAGGGGTTGACATTCTGGGTCACCAAAACGTACATTAAATTCCAATACAAATACCTGATCACGAACAATCATTAATCCCGCATACAAAACACCACAATAGTGAATGCCTTCAGCTTTTAAGCCATTTATCACTGGAACCATAATGGTTTCCATCACTTTATCATGCATGATACGATCAATAATCGGAGCTGGCGAATATGCGCCCATTCCACCAGTATTGGGGCCCTGATCATTATCAAAAATGGCTTTGTGATCCTGCGATGATGGCAATGGTAAAACAGTTTTGCCATCAGTGAATGCCAGAAATGATGCTTCTTCACCCACCAGGCATTCTTCAATAACTACTTTTTTACCGGCATTGCCAAATACACAATCCACCATAATTTTTTGAACAGCTTCGGTGGCTTCATCATGTGTATTGCAGATAATGACCCCTTTACCGGCAGCAAGACCATCAGCCTTAACAACAACAGGCGTTTTCTGAGAATGAATATATTGAATCGCTTTATCAGCATCATCAAATGATGCCCCACGCGCAATGGGAATATTATATTTTTCCATAATATAACGAGAAAACGATTTGCTTGCTTCTATTTGAGCAGCCATTTTTCCTGGCCCAAAGACTCTTAATCCCTCTTTTTCAAATCGGTTGACCAATCCCAACGATAAAGGCAGTTCCGGCCCCACAACAGTGAGATCAACACTGTTTTGAATCGCAAAATCTAATAATTCCTGAATGTTGTCCACCTTAATATCAATACATTCAGCAAGGCTGGCAATACCAGCATTACCTGGGGCGCAGTAAATCTGTGACACTTTAGGGCTTTGTGAAATTTTCCATACCATTGTATGTTCCCGGCCGCCGTTGCCGATTACAAGTATTTTCATAATTCCTCCTGAAAAATATTTATTATTTTATACATAATGCTACTCAAAATTTCATTATATTCCAATTCTATATCATATAAGCAATCTTTTATTTCATCTTTTGTTTTTTTATCAATCGTTTGATCAACCAAAATATGAAAATCCCAATCAGAGTATTTTTTTTGCCTCACCACGGACACGCGAACCATATAAGATTATATCAGAGTTAGGTACAATAATATATAGCTTATCTCGAATTTGATCTAATATATTTACAATATATGAAGATTTTTTTTTCCATTGCTTGGAAATAATTGATTACCATATCGCTTTGGTCAAGAATGAAATACTATATCGTAATGAGGGTTACGATAATGTTTTTTTGAGTCATTTGTCAATTCATATCTTGAAATAAAAGAAATTGGTGCGTTGGGATTAAGACAGATATTACCCTTAACAGCAGTTCTCATATTGGACTTTTGTCGGGTTGCATGGTGTTACTTGATAATGTCCTTTCAGAGTTGTAATATTAAATCTCTATTCTTAATTCAGTAAATTCTAAGTTAACAAAAAAATGGAATCTGAGTTGTCAACAAATAAAAAAGATGCTAACTTTTTTATTGACAATATATTTACAATAAGAACTGCAATACAAAATCAATCGCAAATAGTATTCAAAAATATTCTTGGCATTTATCTATTTATTTTTTAAGATTATGCAGTTAATGTAAACGTTATTCAGCATAACCTAAAAGGTTTACCTCAAGGAGAAATATTTTGTTTACAAAAACGACCAGTTATACAATTTTTTTTTTCGTATGCCTGTTCTCTTTTCAGACACAGGCAACCTGTCTTATACCCCAATTTTCCTGTCCGGATAATTTTGCACTCATTGTTCCCAGTCAGGTAACAGAAAGCGACCCGCCATTTCAGGCGATTGCCTGTACATCGGTTCCATACTCTCAAACAATTGAAATTCAATTGATATCATTTGATCGTTCAGAAATCAAATGCCCTCAATCCGCAGAGATACCCCGATACTATACATGGATTGCTGTTGACATGTCAGTGGTCGATGACTTTATTGTCGATGGCCCAATCCAACTGACACTCACTGCTGGTTTTTTGGGCCAGACAGTTACCACACAGATGACTGTGATGGATAATGATCAAATGGCAAATGAAACACTGGAACAACAGGCTTTAAAGGATTTTTTTACGATCACCAATGGTTCTGACTGGAAAAACAATGCCCAATGGCTCGAAACCGATAATCCCTGCACATGGCATGGCATTCAATGCGATAATGGTGTCATGCCAATATCAGAAATTCAGCTCAATACCCATAATCTGATGGGAGGACTGCCATCAACACTCAACGACCTTGCTGATCTCAAACGTCTGTATCTGGGACATAACAGTTTGTCTGGCGGATTTTCTGATCAGTTGTATCAAACCCGGCTGCATGTGTTGTGGTTACAAGATAATGCTTTTTATGGATCACTTTCAGATCGTCTTACGCAGATGATTTTTTTACAGGATGTAAATATATCCAATAACCAATTCAGCGGGAATTTACCTGACAATATTGGCAATTTATCGCGTCTGGAATTTCTTGATCTGTCTTCAAATCAATTTACAGGCCCACTGCCACAATCTTTTGACCAATTCAACAGACTGACCCATTTAAACCTTCATGACAATCAATTTACTGGATCAATTTCTGTTATTGCCAAATTGTGTCAATTAAAACAACTGGATATTCACAACAACCAATTCACAGGTAAACTGCACGATTTGACCAATTTACCCAACATCCGCACATTGGATCTGGGCAGTAACAACTTTGATAATGTATTCCCCTGGTTATTGGCACAAAATACGCGGATTTTACGAATTGATGTTCACGATACACATTTGAGTGGGCAATTTCCACAATGGGAGGCTTATGATTATGCACTTTACGCATTAAATCTAAGTGCCAACAAGTTAATCGGCAAGATTCCAGGCACAATTCGCAGGTTAACAAATTTGTCATCTGGAAATCTGGATCTCCGGTGGAATGCCCTGTATGCTGAAACTCAGGATGTTAAGACATTCATTGATCAAAAACATATTGGACAGAATTGGGAAATTACCCAGACCATTGCACCAGAGAATCTGACGGCAACTGTTTTATCAGGTGACAGTGTGCGATTTTACTGGACACCAATTGAGACTGATACAATCACCGGTGCCTATGAAATATTCTATGGCTATTCACCGGACAACACCTTTCGAAAATTGGCAGAAACCACCGATAAAACTGAATCCAGCTATACCCTGACACATCTGAACAGTAGCAACACATATTATTTTAAAATCAGAACTCGCACGGATCCACATATTAACAATCGAAACATTGTTTACAGTGAGTTTTCATCATCCATATCAGTGACCACACAAAGTATCATAGAGACAATGGCGGGTGCCAATGGGCAGATTTCGCCCTCTGGTATTTTATCAGCACCACCAGATACGCCGGTCGTTATTCATTTTATTCCAGATAAAAATTATCACGTTGAAAATGTGTTGGTGGATCAGATAAGCATCGGTTCGGTAACATCCTATACCTTTTCACATCTTGATTATGATCATACAATTCGTGCTGTCTTTGCAAACGATGCGCCACAAATTTTCCCCATTTTGCCAGTTACATTTGACGAAGATGTGCCGCCAGCTCCGATACCATTGACCATTATCGATAGAGAAACGCCAACAGACAATCTTTTGATCAGGATTGTTTCAGATAACCCGGAGCTTGTGCCGCAAGACCATATTCAACTTTCTGGAAGCGGTTCTGCCAAATTTTTACATTTACAAAATGCACCAGAAATGTCTGGTGTTGGCATCATTATTATTAAAGTAACTGATCCCCTGGGATTGGATACAAATCGCGCATTTACCTATACTGTAACGACAATAAACGATCCCCCTGTTGCAAGCAATCGTTTGTATAAAGTCTATGAAGACCAGGAAATTGAGGGCATGTTTATGGCATTGGATATTGAACAGAACAGCCTGACATATTATGTCACTGCCGCTCCCAGACATGGAAAATTAACCCATGATGCCGGAAAAGAGTTGTTTACCTATTGTGCAGATACCAATTATTCGGGCAGAGATTATATTCGATTTAAGGCACAGGATAACTCAAAATTGGGCCCGAAAATGTCCAATGAAGCGGTGATTGTCTTGGAGGTCATGCCTGTAAATGATCCGCCAGTATCCAATGCCGGCGAAGACATTCATGTGCTTGAGGGGAACAAGACGATGCTTGATGGCAGTAGGAGTTACGATGTTGATGATACTGTCTTAACGTTTGAATGGCGTCAATCAAAAGGCCCTGAAGTTGCATTGTCTTCACCAAACGCCATTTCTCCTTTATTTATTGCCCCTCATGCAATTTCTGACAATCAACCCATTTCGCTGGTATTCTGGTTGAAAGTTTATGATGATGATAACAAATATTCAGAGGATAATTGCATTGTCTGGGTTGATCCCAGAGATCCGCCAATTGTTCCAATTGCACAAATGGGAATGCCGCTGATACCCGTTTCAGGACGGACGCCTTTTCGTGTATATTTTGAAGATCAGTCCATCGGCAAAATTGATTCATGGCAATGGTTTTTTGGGGATGGTCACCAAAGCACACGCCAAAGCCCTGTTTATACTTATGACAATCCAGGTATTTATACTTTAAAGCTCGAAGTTTCGGGCACAGGCGGCTCTGATGCCATAACCTATACAAACTGGATTTCTGTTCTGGACAATCCAGACGCTGTAACATCAATTATTCCAAAAGAAGAACGCGCTTTTCTGGTTGACCTTTTTAATCAAACCCAGGGAACCCAATGGGAATGGCATATAAACTGGCTGAATCAATTTAGAAACGAGTACTATTGGTATGGTGTAACAGTACCCAAAAAAAATGTTATCCAATTGGCACTTCCTGAAAATGCCTTAAATGGTGATTTACCCGATAATCTGTATCAACTGACGCAGTTACAATCTTTAGATTTATCCAAAAATCAAATTACCGGACCAATTCCAGACAATATATCACAATTAGACCAGTTAACCTACCTGGATATCTCAGAAAACAAAATGGAGGATACTGTGCCAGATGAACTGAGCCAATTAAAAAGATTGACCCATATGGCCCTTGGCAGCAACCAGTTTTATGGCAGTATTCCCCAAAGTATTGGTGAAATGCTTCAACTGCAATACCTCAATATGGGCAGGAATAAACTGATTGGCGCGGTGCCGGTAACATTTGCAAATCTGATCCATCTAACAACGATGAACATCTCTTTCAACCTGCTAAATGGGCTTCTGCCAGACTTTATTGATCAAATGACATCCCTGATTCATTTAGATTTGTCTCACAATCAATTTATGGGCACAATTCCAGATTCATTCATGCGCGCCGCGCATCTTGAAGAAGTTTGTCTGGCATTTAATCAACTTGATGGCACAATTCCAGAAGGTTTTGATGCATTTGAGAACTTAAAGATTCTTGATTTAAGTAATAACCAATTCAGCGGTACGATTCCAAAAAGTCTGTATGAGACAAATCAACTGACACAATTAAATCTGAGCAACAATTTATTAGAAAAGCAGTTAATGTCAAGGATTACGCTGTTAAAAAAATTAGTGGTCCTTGATATTTCCAGTAATCAATTCAATGGTATCCTTCCAGTGGAATTGACCCGTCTGGATCAATTACAACATTTGAATCTTTCTCATAATTTATTCTCTGGAACCATTCCTGATATTTCGCTATTATCATTGCTGCGCGTACTGGATATTTCTCATAATTATTTTGGGGATACGTTTCCTGAGAGCTTGTTTGCACTGAAACATATCAAGGCAATCAATATTTCGGGCAATAATTTTTCAGGTGAAATTCCAGAAGGAATCATGCAAATGGACTGGTTAGCGGACAATGCTTCTGATTTTCGATGGAACCGGCTGACTGTAAACAATTCAAAAGTAGAAAAATTTTTGGCTGGCAAACACATATCAAATGAATCATGGATAAACACACAAACCATCGCACCAACAGGTTTGAAATCAGTGGAAGGAGAAACCTTACAAGATCTGGTACTCAGTTGGACGCCTATTCCTTACTCCAGCAATGTGGGCGGCTATGAAATCTATTATGCCATACATCCCGACGGCCCATATGAACGTCGATACGTAACCACTTCAAAACTGGATAATGCGTACACCTTTACCAATTTAGCAATCAATGAAACTTATTACTTTAAACTCAGGACTGTTACATATGCTCATGCCAATAACCCAAACACACTTTATAGTGATTATACACCAATACTTCCAGCCACAATTTTTCAAATGACTGAGCGGCCCGACAATCCAGATAATCTCCAGGCTGAAACATATTATAAAAACCGGGTGATGTTATCATGGAAAACCATTCAAAAACCGGAGAATGTGTATTATAGAGTTTTTCGAAGTGAAACAATTGATGGCCAATATCAATGCATTTCATTACCATTGATTATTGCATCATTTGTAGACTGGAATGTTCGGGAAGGACATGACTATTATTACAAAATCCGCTCATATCTGGGAGAAACGCCTTCAGAATTATTCAGTAATATTGTTCATGCAATCCCCGGAACACCAACAACCTATTCAATCAATGGCCATTTTACAGTCGCACTTGTATCTCAGGGTGATACTGCGATATATTCCATGACACTTGAAGGTGCAAGTGGTTTTAATGGAAAAATTGATATGGCATGCCTGTGGCCTGGAAGTGATCCCACAACACCACCAACAGGTATTTCACCCATTTTTTACGTGTCTGGCTATTTTATGAACAAAGAGTTGAGTCGTATTCCTCTGCCAGCACCCATTCAGCTAAAAGTGGCGGTTGAAGATGATTATACACCATCAGTGCTGATCTTTCAGTTGTCAGTAACAGATACTCAAACACAAAATCAGCGTCTTTTTTATATGCAATTACATGTCATTCCCAAAGATGAATGCGCAATCGCGCTGTCATCAGACCGGCCAATCTATCATGAATATGCCCCCATAGGCATATCCGGTTTTATATCCACCCCCATGTCCAAAGAACCCATTGATATTCAATTAAAGTATCGGGAGCATATTATCAATCAAAGGCGTGTAAAAACATTATCTGATGGTTATTTTGAGACCTTTTTTCAGCCAATGCCCTGGATCTCTGGATCATACACCGTTCAAGCCACATGGAATATATGGGATGTGGATGATATTTTTTGCCAACAGGAACAGTATGGTGTCAGTTTGCCGGTGATTATCGAACAAAGTACCTGTCATATTCAATTATCTATGATGCCCGACCAGCAAGTGCCAAAATTAAACCAATCAATTGATATTATGGGAGAAATATCAACAGTTATTGACAATACCACCTTGAATATTCGTATTATCTCTCCTGATCAAACGTATGAAGATAGAACTGTTCCATTGGTAAATCAGCAAAGCTTTGAAATTCAAGACATTAAATTGTCACAGCCAGGTATCTGGCAAATAAAGGCATATTTTCCAGGTAATGTATTGTACCCTGGCAGTGAAAGCAATAATCTGGAAGTTTTAGTCGAAACGCCTCCTGGTCGCGCAATAATAGTAGGCACACGTTTTCCACAATATCAACGTCAATTGCCCCAAAGTACGTTTGATGTTTGTAAACATGTGTACGATCACTTGATCCAGCGTGGTTTCGATCCCGTTGAGATCTGCGCATTAATGCATACCTTAAAAAATGATCCCCTCACACCTGATCCGCCGCTGGAAAAAATGGACTGGGTAGACTATATTAATCCCACATCACAGGATTTTTTGGATGTATTGTCCAACGAATTCTCTGATGTACTCAATCCGCATATGCCATTATGGATTTACATTCATGGTTTTTCTGAGTCAAACGCCAGCTTTATCATGCGAAATGATTATGATCAATTATCTGCCAGCCAGATTGACTTATCATTGGATGCTTTGCAGTCATTGACCCAATGCCCCATAATAATCATTCTTGATATGCCATATTCCGGAGCTTTTTTGCCATTACTGGCTGGAACAAATCGGGTTGTTCTGTCCAGCAGTGAAAATGCCAATTATCGCGTTGACCCGGCCAATGATTTGAGTTTCAGCAAAGATTTGTTTTATCACCTGCAATCAGGAAACAATTTATTTCAGGCATTTGATAAAAGTAAACGTGTCTGGGACCCCATAAATATGGTTTCCGCCCAAATTGATGATAATGGTGATGGCATATATTCATCCACAGATGGCAACCTTGCCAGACAAACATTTATGAATGGTCCCATCTTTCAAATAGACCGACCTGTGGTTTCAGGCATAAATGTCATGTCACAATTGCAGTATGCAACAAGCCTTCCAATATCAGTGAGTGCCACTGCAGGAACATTTCCCATAACCCATGTAAAAGTCAAACTGTTTGATCCCTCTCCAACACCACTTTTCAAAGATATCAGTACAGCCATTGAGGATATATCCTATACATTATATTCAGATGATCAATCCGGCATGTATCATAATGTTTTGACTTGCCTGACTGAACCCGGGGTGTATACATTCCTGGTCATTGCGCGTGACAGCAATCTTTATCATTCAGATCCGGTAAGTGTAACAGTTGTTGCTGCCCCGGATACACCGGTATCATATTTTGATTCTGTACCAAACTCAACACGACATACATTGGATGCCTTGTGCGGTTTTTTTGTATCCGATGATCCTGATTTTCATCAGGTCGAATCCCCTACCGACAAATCTTTACGCGCTATTTGGGGACTCAATTATCGACATGTCATCGCAGTGGGCGATAGTGGTACCATATTGTTTTTTGATGGCAATCAGTGGCAATTTATGGAAAGTCACACCCAACAACGATTATTGTCTGTGTGGGGAACATCGTCAGACAACGTTTATGCCACTGGCGAGGCCGGCGTCATTCAGCATTTTAATGGAGAAATGTGGGAAACAATCGAAACCAATATTCAGAATCCACTGTGCGGCATATGGGGTACATCACCGGATAATATTTATGCAGTGGGCGGACATGGAACAATTCTTCACTATGATGGTACATCATGGCATCGGAATTATACAGGCTGGTATGATCGCCTGAACTGTATCTGGGGCAGAAATGCATCCAACATTTATGCGGCGGGAGATAATGGATTGATACTTCATTATGATGGATCGCATTGGGATGCCATGCCCTTTTGTTCTACAAGACCTGTGGATTATGTATTTGGTGATAATGATCGGGTCTTTGCCATTCGTTTTGAAGATCCAATTCATTTTGAGGCAGGACAGGGATGGACACCCACCCAGGATTGTCAGTATCGCGCAATCAATGCTTTCTGGCAAAGTAATTTAGAATATGTATTTTCAGCAGGTGAAAGCGGGCAGGTATTTATCTGGAGTTCACCGCCAACTTGTAGAGATCCCAATACGCCACCAATGATATCTCCCATTTCGGACAGGGAAATAATGGTATCGCAACCCGTTCCACCAATTCCATTAACAGTACAGGACAACGAACATTTTCCATATGAATTGCGCCTTGACGTAATGTCATCCAATCCAGCATTATTGCCATTAAATCGCATTATTATTGAAGGCACTGGTGCAGACAGGCTGATATTACTTGAACCAATTTATGGTGTTACTGGCACCACTTATATCTCAGTGGTTGTCAGCGATCCCTGCGAAAGAAAGCAAGCGCAGGGATTTCTATTTAAAGTGACAGATAAAAGGTTACCAGATATTCAAAGCGATCCCATTGAAATGAAGGATATTTTAGATGTTTTACGAAAGTCAACAATGAATCAAAAATAATGGCTAAATCCGAACCTCTGTGTATCTATTATATAAAATTATTAATTATTTTATATTTTATTTGACTTGAAAACGTATCCGATATCATGTTAATAAAACTTGTAAATTGATTTGATAAATAGTCAATAAATGGAGAACGATATGTCCATTTCAAAATTTTTCTTGCAAATGTTCATTATCATTATAACTTTCAGCTTAATGAACATTGCATCACAGGCTGCCACGACTAAAAAAATCCTGATATTAAATGCATCTCACAAAGGTGATGATATGAGCGATTCCATTTTAAATGGTATTGAATCCGTATTACCCATTGATGCCCGTATTGAATTATATATTGAATATATGGATATCAAACGACATTCCATCAATGATTCCTTTGTTATCCTTAGAGAACTTTATGTGCGCCGATATGGCGTTACAAAATTGGATGCTATTATTGCGTGTGATGACCTTGCCCTGCAATTTGTCATGGAAAACCGATCTTCATTATTTTCCAAAGTACCTGTTGTGTTTTGCGGAATTGAAAATTCTGATATAACAATTCCAAAAGGGTGTACCGGTATCATGGAAGCTGATGATTTGGAAAAAACATATGAACTTGCCCGACAAATACAGCCCGATGCCCATAACGTTGTTGCCATTAGTGACCAGACATCTGTTGGAAAATCAAGACGTGAACGATTCAAGGCTGTTGTTCAAAAAATATCACCAGAAATTAAAGTGACACAGCTTGTTCCAGACGCATTATCTGATTTGATTAAAGAAGCGAAAAAAATTCCTGAAAACAGCATTGTTATGTTTCTCCATTTTGCAGAGGATACCCAGAAAAATCAGTACTCTCCCTCAAGTATTATTAATATTTTTCATCCCTATCTGAAAGCACCATTATATACCGCATGGTATTACCCGAAAGCAAATGGGATCTTAGGCGGAAAAATGGTCAATGGCTTGATGCAGGGTAATCTGGCTGCAACGATGGTTGCCGACATCCTGAATGGCAAATCTGTTGACAGCATACCGGTTATACAACAAAGCCCCAATTCCTATTTTTTTAATTATCAACAGATGAAACGTTTTCAAATCAGGTTTTCTGATTTGCCCGGTGGAAGCGTTATCACCCATAAACCCACTACTTTTTTTTACAAATATCGCCATTTGATTGGCAGCATTTCTCTGGTATTTGTTTGTTTACTGGGTGTGGTATTAATTCTTTTTGCCAATATTGTCCGAAGAAAAAATGCGGAACGTTCATTGGAACAGCAAATTCGTGTTTTAAATTCATTTATGGAAACCATTCCCAATCCCGTATTTTTTAAGGATGATCAGTTTCGGTTTAAGCAATGTAATGTGGCATTTCAGGCATTAATCGGCATGGACGAACAAGAAATCATTGGTAAAACATTTGATGATATTACAACCCCGGAACTGGCAGCAATTTTTAATGAAAAGGAACAGATGTTGCTTGATGAACCTGGTTTCCAATCCTTTGAAACCCAGTTTCAACGTTCCAATGGAGAAGTTTTTACTGTAATCATGAATCACGCCACAGTCACTGATGAACATGACATACCAGCCGGTCTGATTGGATCTATTCAGGATATAACAGATCTCAGGATCGCTGATGACGATTAATATTTTATCCGACCAGTTACTTTTTAATTATTAATTTAAAAATAACAGGATATGAATTAAGGAGAATCCACCAATGAAAACAAAAACCAAATTGATTTTGGGAACATCAACTTTTCTCATTGCAATAATCGGCATCTGGATTGCATGGAATTTTATGATACCAAGTCAGGATATTAAAAAACGTTTCAAGGATATGCAGGCCGATGCATCAGGCCTGGAACGTGTAATTACTCATACATTATATGATGGCTCTAAGAAATCATGGAAATGCAAGGCCAAAATATATCCATTTCCATCAGATACAGGCTCAGGGGCAGCCTTTTCGTTTATTGATGAAAATGGCAAAAAAGTTATCTGCGGCCCTGGATGGCGAATTGAGGAAAAATAATGTCAAAAAAAACCGGTAGGTTAAAGGCTCTGTTTATCCGTATTTGGGGAATGATCCCCATGTTTGTTTTAATCTGTTTGTGCTGTTGTGCGGCATGGATCTATCAAAATGTTGCCGCTAAAAAAGCGGAACTTGCCGCGCAAAAAGCAGCTCAAATCAAAGAAGAAAAACCCAAAACAAATGTCATTACGTTAAAACTCAGGCCGGAACGAATTCAGGATAGAATCAGTTTTCCAGGAATTGTCAAAGCATGGGTCAGGCTTGATGTCTTATCTGAAGTTCAGGGGCGTATGGTTGAACTGGCTGTGAAAGAAGGTGATCGTGTTCGCAAAGGACAGTTACTGGCAAACATTGATCTCAGAGATTACAAAAACGCCCTGCTCTCAATCAAGGCATCATACAAAGCCGCCCTGGCTTCAGTTAAACGTTTAAAAGAGCTGTACCAGAAACAATTGGCCACGCAATCACAACTGGATGAAGCGATTGCACGAATGGATAGTACAAAGGCCAACATGGATACTGCCAGCCTGAATCTCGAAAGATGTTCGATTCGTGCCCCCATTGCCGGCATTGTCAATGCGCGATATGTCGATAATGGTCAATATATCAATTTATCAGATGCCATTGTTGAAATTATTCAAATTAATCCTGTCAAAATTGCTGTGGGCATTCCTGAATCAGATGTCGATGCTGTCAGACGTCTGGATCGTTTTCAAGTAAAAATTGACGCGCTGGATAAAACCTTTACAGCAACAAAAAATTTTTTATCCAATACGGCTGATACATCTGCAAGACTCTATAACTTGGAAATGCGCGTAAATAATTCATCATATGAAATATTGCCTGATATGTTTGTTCGGGTTGAAATTATTAAGCGTGAAGTCGTCAATGGGATCTCTGCACCATTATACTCAATTCTTACACGAAACAACAAACGATTGGCATTTATTGAGAAAAATGGTATTGCCCAATTGCGTCAGGTTGTCCCCGGGCTTCAGGATAAATGGTGGATTGAAATTAGAGAAGGGCTTCAGCCTGATGAGCATCTTATTGTAATGGGGCATCGGGATGTCAGTCATGGGCAGCCTGTCCATGTGATTCGAACGATTAATAATATAGAGGAACTGGAAAAGTGATTATTTCAGATACTGCTGTAACGAATCGAATCAGTGTGCTGGTTCTCACTGCCATGATTTTTGTATTTGGGATGTATTCATATTCAATCCTTCCAAGAGAAAGCTCTCCAGATATTACCATTCCATATGTTTTTGTTTCAACTTACTATAAGGGCGTGGCCTCATCAGACATTGAATCGTCGATAACCACACAAATCGAAAAAAAACTCAAAGGCCTGGATCAGGTTAAAAAAATTCAATCTGTCAGTTCTGAAGGTCTTTCTCAAATCAACATTGAATTTTTACCCGGCACTGATATTGATGATGTCCTTCAGAAAGTCAAAGACAAGGTAGATGAATCTAAAAATGATTTGCCAACTGACCTGGAAATTGATCCCCAGGTGTTTGAGGTCAATTTTTCAGAAATGCCGATTGTTGTTTACTTGCTCAATGGCACATGTGGTATTCCCTGCTTAAAAAATATTGCAGATGATCTTGAGGACGATATCGAAGGTATTCCCGGTGTGCTTGAAGTTGATGTTACCGGCGGGATGGAACGTGAGATCAAAATCGAGGTGGATCCAGACAAACTGACATATTACCGCATTCCCATTACTGCATTTGAACAGGTGTTATCCGCAGAAAATCAAAATACCTCCGGCGGAGTGCTTACCCTGGGTGAAGGGCGCTATCAACTTCATATTCCCGGCGAATTTGAAACACCAGAAGAAATTTATGATCTGGTAATCAGCTCCCATGAAGGTCATCCCATATATCTCAAAGATGTTGCCAGGGTGGTGGATGGTTTCAAGGATGAAACCAGCAGATCCCGTTTGAATGGGAAAGATGCTGTGAGTATCTCAATCAAAAAACGCATTGGCGAAAATATTATTGAAATATGCGATAAAATAGATCATCTGATCGCAACACATCAGAAACGATGGCCAAATAATACACAGATTACAAAAGTTATGGATCGGGCAAAAGAAATTCATCTCATGGTAGCGGATCTGGAAAACAATATTATTTCGGGTTTAATTCTTGTTATCGTGGTTTTGCTTTTTGCTTTAGGATTGCGCAATGCTGTACTGGTAAGTCTGGCCATTCCTTTTTCAATGTTTCTATCATTTATATTTCTGCAAGCCCTGGGCATTACGTTGAATATGGTTGTTTTGTTTAGTTTGACCCTGGCACTGGGTATGCTTGTTGATAATGCCATTGTTATTGTAGAAAATGTTTATCGATACATGGAACAAGGCGTACCACGTATTGAATCCGCAATGAAAGCAACATCTGAGGTGGCATATCCAGTCATTGGTTCCACGCTGACAACACTGGCTGCTTTTTTTCCAATGATTTTCTGGCCGGGTATTATGGGAGAATTTATGAAATTTCTCCCCATAACACTGGTGATTACATTGTTTTCCAGTCTTATTGTGGCATTGGTGATCAATCCTGCCTTATGTGCTTATTTTATTAAAGTTCCAAATAATGGTCAAACCAGCGCAATTAATGCCGAAGAAATCAGCCGCGCTGGAGAAAATCCAATTGAAATTAAAGGGTTACTACTGACAGCATATTATCAGTTAATGCATGGTGCATTGAAAAATCGCTTAACTGTCATTGGTATGGCATTTACAATACTGTTTATTCTGTTTCAAATATGGATGTTCTATGTTGGTGCAGAGAAAGCGGTTGAATTTTTTCCACCAATTGATCCGAAAGATGCTTATGTTAATGTTGAAATGCCTGAAGGTGCAGATTTGGAATACATTGATCGCATCATGAAAAAGATTGAAATTGCAATTACTGGCCATGCCGGCAATACCAATGATCCACAACAATTTGATGTGTCAGATTACGCCAATGCCTATTCATTGCATCCTCATGAAACATCCAGAGGCAGAAAATTTATGGGCCCCAGTGATCTGCCAAATGTTGAACATATCTATATCAAAGCGGTTGAAACCACCGGAGCAAGTATATTTGATAATAATTCACCCAACCATATTGGTGTCCAGTTTTTAGATTTTGAAGATCGTATCAGTCCATCAGTGGCAGATTTGGATATTATTCGCAATCGGGTAAAATACATACCCGGCGCACAAATTACTGTTCAGGAAGCTCAGGAAGGCCCGCCAACCGGTGCGCCAATTAATATTGAAATTTCTGGTGACGATTTCCAGACACTGGGAAGAATATCACGTCAAATCCGTGAGATTTTACAGAACGTGCCGCATATCATGGATATTCAGGATAATTATACTGAAGGCATACCAACGATCAAAATTTCAATTGACAGACAAAAAGCCGCATTGTTTGATCTCACAACAAACTGGATCGGCCATACATTAAAAACAGCATTTAATGGACTGGATGTGTCAACCTATCGGGAACATGATGAAGACTACGATATCACCGTAACATTTGCTGAAAGTGATCGTCAAAAAGCAGTTATTTTAAAAAAGCTGATGATTTTATCACCCGCTGGCCTTTTGGTTCCACTGACAACCATTGCAGATATCAATTATTCTGGCAGTATTGGTGACATTGTTCGTATTAATCACGAACGTGTGGTAACAGTCAAAGCCAATGTTGATGAAACAAAAATTCCAGGTACTGTAGCACGTCAACAGGCGGAAGAAAGGTTACAATCTTTTGCATTGCCTTCTGGCTATAAACTCAAATTTACTGGAGAGTTTGAAGATCAAAAAGAATCCGAGCAATTCTTAAGTCGGGCATTTGTCATTGCGCTGTTTTTAATTTTTTTAATACTGGTCACATTATTCAATTCAGTGACCCAGCCATTGATTATTATGACCTCGGTAATATTATCTCTGGGCGGTGCTTTTTTGGGATTGACAGTGATTCAATCGCCTTTTGGAATTATCATGTCTGGTGTTGGTGTAATTTCTTTAGCAGGTGTTGTGGTAAACAATGCAATTGTACTGATCGATTACACGAATAAACTTGTGGATCGTGGTCTTTCAGTGACAGATGCAGTGATATCAGCCGGAGCAACAAGGCTTCGACCGGTGTTGTTAACAGCCATCACTACTGTTCTTGGTCTGCTGCCAATGGTTACAGGTGTTTCTTATGATTTTCATCGAATGGCCATGTCATATTCCAGCGATGCCACACAGTGGTGGCAATCCATGTCAATTGTGGTTATTTTTGGATTACTGGTTGCTACATTTTTAACATTAGTTGTTGTTCCGGTACTTTACTCTCTTTTTCACTCAATGAATACTGGTACTCAAAAAATGATTGCGACAGTTCGGCGGTGGTATTGGTGGCCTGTGCTTGGGAAAGAGGGACAGTGAAATCAACTAACCTTTTTGTGAAAGTTTAATTGGACGAATTAACGAAACCATTCAAGACTTAAAAGACGTTGTTGAAAGAGGGACTGCCCGGGACAGCCCCTCAAAAAATCATTTTGCCAATTTATTAAATGCCCGAAGAACAGCATCAGTAATATCAACTTTTGGATCCAGATAACCAATCGCATCCGGATCCTTTAAAATAATAGAATATTTTTCTTTTTTGGCAACCTGCTTGAGGACACCATCTGCTTTTTCTAAAATTGTGGAAACCAGCTTGCTGTCTTCATTGGCCAGCTCTTCTTTGGCATCAGCAACCATACGTTTGTAATTCTTATACATGCGTTGAAGTTCTTCAACTTTTTCAGCTTTATTATTTTCGCCCATCAAGCTGCCATTCTTTTCAATAATTGCTTTAAGATCTTGTATTTCTTTTAATTGATTATCAATTTCCGTTTGCTTTGTCTGCCGCAGTTTTTCTATATTTGCTTTAGCCGTTTTTCCCATTTTGGATTCATTTACCAGACGTTGAAGATTGATATATCCCACTTTATCCCAGGCATAGGTTGTCGTGCATGCCATAATGGAAATACATGTGAGGACAATGAAACAAAATTTTGTATTCATGATTAAACTCCTTAAAAATATTCTGTTCGATGAATGATTATTAGAATGCATAGCGACGCTCCAATGCACATTTTAATGTCACCTGATCAACAAATTTTAAATCGCCGCCCATCGGGACGCCCGTGGCAATTCGGGACACTTTAACAGGTATGGCAGATAAGTTGTCAACAATATACGATGCTGTTGCTTCCCCTTCAACATTGGTACTGGTGGCAATAATCACTTCCTGGATTACACCGGTTTTGATTCGGGCATACAGTTCTTTTAACCGAATGTCATCCGGCCCAATACCATTCATTGGGGATAAAGTGCCATGGAGAACGTGATATACTCCTTTGAATGATCCAGAACGTTCTATTGATGCCATATCATCGGTTTGTTCAACAACGCAAAGGAGTTGTTTCTGACGATCTGGATCACTGCAAATTTGACACATTGCCTGATCTGTCAAGCCAAAACATCCCGGGCAAAAGTGAATTTTTTCTTTGACAGCATAAATACTATCCGCAAGACTTTTGGCATCATTTGATGAAGATTTCAATATGTGTAGTGCCAGTCTTGTGGCGGATTTTTCGCCAATACCAGGTAGTTTTGACAATTGGCGAATCAATGCAATGAGCGAAGGTGGATAATGACGCATTACATTAATCCCGGGATATTCAAACCACCTGTCAGTTTTGCCATTTCTCCAGAAACCATTTCCTGAGATTTATTCAAGGCATCATTGACAGCCGCGACAATCATGTCCTGTAACATATCAATATCGTCAGGATCAACAATTTCTTTTTCCAGTTCAATGGATTTAATCTGTTGTTTGCCAGTTGCAACAACCTTTACCATGCCACCACCGGATGAGCCCTCAGCTGTTTGATCAGCCAGTTCATCTTGCATTTTCAACATTTTTGATTGAAGCTTTTGTGCCTGCTTCATCATATTGGCCATACCTTTCATAACTTACTCCTTTAAATTCCATAACACTGATGTGTTGGATTAATTTAAAATTTTTACATCAAGAATTTTTCCATTGAACAAGCGAATGGCTTCTTTGACCAATGGATGATTCCTTGCATCTTTTTTAAGACGTTGTTCTTGTTCGTTTTTTTTCTTTTGCAGTGCCAGTGCTGATTCAGATTTTTTTCCCTGTACCCAATTAATGGTAACAGATTTTTGAAATAATTGACTGGTAACCGCTGTAAATTCATTGTGTTTTTCTTTAATACGATCATAATCAAATGGCGGCCCATTGACCTCAATTGTAAGTTGCTCTTCAGTTTGATTAATTAACCTGGCCTCTTTTAAAGAGGGGGCAATGGTTGGCATTTCTTTCTGGATGCATGTGAATAAAGTTTTCCAGATTGTGTCAAGAGAGCCTTTGGGCACTGGATCATGCTGCCCTGAAACGTTTGTTATCTGTTCTTTATTTTTCGTTTCTGTTTGTTGAGGCTTTTCATTATTTAAAAGGTTGCCTGATTGGGAATCACTCTTAATTTGTTGTCCCCATGTCTGTTGCGTCTCTGCCATGTTTGAGGGTGGCGGAATCTGGTTTTCGATTCGGTTGTACATGATTTTAGCAGATGGATTGTCTGCGATTGTTTTTTGAAGTCCATCAATTTTTTCAATGAGATGATCCAGGGATAAAACAGGCTGAATGGATGCAATTTTAATAATTGTTTTTTCCAGAGCCAGGCGGGGTTGCGGCGCATATCTTATAAATGGTTCCTCTTGGAATAAACTATCAAAAATCTGGTTAATGTAATGCGGGGTTACTTTTTCGATCTGCTTTTTCATAGCTTCAATTTCATGCTCAGGAACATCAACCAAACGGTCAATTTTTTTGCCGATTTTAACGATGAGTAAATTCCTGAAATGTGATGTCAGATCCATCAACATTTTTTTTAAATCATGTCCTCTATCGTAAATATCATGTAGTACTTCCAGTGATTCTGAAATATTGCCCTGGATAATCGCATCAGATAATTGAAAAATAGTTTTTCGGTCCAATATCCCCAAAAGATCCAGAACATCAATATCCTGGTCTTCATCCTGTTTATCCAGACAAACAATGACCTGATCAAGCAAGCTGAGAGAATCCCGAATACTGCCACCTGCCTCACGCGCCACAATTGACAACAATTCGGGTTTAACAGGGATATTTTCTTTTTCACATAAATGTATTAAATGATTGGTTATTGAAACCAAATTGACACGTCTTAAATCATGGCGTTGACATCGGGATAAAATTGTAATGGGAATTTTGTGCGGTTCAGTTGTGGCAAACAAGAACATGACGTGCTGAGGAGGCTCTTCAAGGGTTTTAAGCAATGCATTAAATGCCGCAGTACTCAACATATGAACTTCATCGATAATATATATTTTGTAGCGACTGTGAGCCGGACGATATTGTACTTTATCGCGTAAGTCTCGGATATGCTCCACACCATTATTGGATGCCCCATCGACTTCCATGACATCAACCGCACTGCCGGAAGCGATATCAAGGCAGGATCGACATTTATTGCATGGGGTTTCAGTGGGGCCTTCATAGCAATTCATAGACTTGGCCAATATTCGGGCAATGGTCGTTTTACCCGTCCCTCTCGGGCCAGAGAACAAAATTGCATGAGCCACACGTTGCGATAAAACCGCATTTTTCAATGTTTGCGTGACGTGAGTTTGTTCAACAACTTCGTCAAAAGTTGATGGCCTGTATTTTCGTGCGAGAACAAGATAGGACATGATTGTTTAAAGAAGGGTGGCGGAGAGAGAGGGATTCGAACCCTCGGTACCGCTTTTGGCAGTACACACGATTTCCAGTCGTGCTCCTTCAGCCAGCTCGGACATCTCTCCGCAAGTTAAATGGTTGAACATGTTTTGTTGCTCCACGGAGACGG
>Ga0272440_1000128_pt1 | contig 61410 bp, 49 predicted proteins | sample SSMMMBAug17_FD_192440 | JGI IMG/M metagenome (GOLD analysis project Ga0272440, IMG submission 192440) | Marine sediment archaeal communities from Little Sippewissett salt marsh, Falmouth, MA, United States - SSM-MMB-Aug17 | ecosystem: Environmental > Aquatic > Marine > Wetlands > Sediment ... | reverse complement strand
TATAAGTGCTTACCTAGCTTTTATACTAAAAGTTGTTTACTATTTGAACAATCTTTAAATGAAAAACAGGGGTTTGTCAATAAAAATTTTGATTTGTAATTCATAAATACACAATTTTCAGATCAAAATAATTATTTAATTTCATCAATATAATTGAAGGATTATTAAGCATTTTTCCCAAATAATAATAATGTTTATTCAATAAAATATGTTAATTTTCAAAGGGTTGAGAGATTAATTATCTATTGGATCATCCTGTTGCACAAATTTGTGCAACAGGACCAAATCCTGGTCGTTTTTTTTCTTAATTATTTGAATTTAATTCAATTTATAATAGTGAAGATAATATAAAGTTTTTCACATTGTAGAGAAGCCCTTTTAGAGCATCAACAATAAGCCACCGCCTCTGGCAATGGTTTTTGACTTGGCATCTCAAGAATTTATTTTTCAAGCAATTATCAATTGAAAAGGTAAATATTATACCAACAAAATTAAAATTTCGCCGATGAGAATCTCTTTAACATGACAATATCATTCTACAAAAAATACACAAATCTATTGCTTTGCAAGAACTCTTATCATATGGCTGAGACATTTTTCTTATCATAAACACAATTTTATCAATAACTTCATTTTTTTTTTTTTGTTATTTCAAAAGCATATATAATTTCGATTATTTAATTTATATATATGATACACATTTTTTTTTAACAAATTAATTTTATAATATAAAAATATAGAATTATAGTATTTTTTTATAAATATTTCATTATTTATTAAATTAAATTATTTATTAAAATATTATATTAATTTTTGATTTTATATTGTTTTTAAGTATATATTGAATTTTTATTTCCCAATATTAAAATTTAAATATTATAAATTTTTTGGTTTTGTTATGGAATTAAATATTTAATTTTTAAAATAATTTTAAATAAATAATTGTATTTTGTTTCCCAGTATGCTATCGCCAGCTTAATATTATACCAACAAAATTAAAATTTGCCGATGACAATCTATTTAACATGACAATATCATTCTACAAAAATACACAAATCTATTGCTTTGCAAGAACCCCTATCATATGGCCGCGACAATTTTCTTATCATAAACACAATTTTATCAATAACTTCAAATTTTTTTTGTTATTACAAAAGCATATAATAATTTCAATTATTTAATTTATATATGTAATGCACATTTTTTTCAAAAAATTAAATTTATTTTATAATATAAGAATTTTAGTATTTTTTTTTATTTATCTTATATTTCTATTAAAAAATATAATATTATATAAATTTCTAAATATTTTAAATTTAATTATTTATTTAAATAATATATAAATATTTACGTTATATTTATTTTAGTATATAATATATTTTTATTTCCTAATATCATAATTATAATTATATAAATTTTTTGGTTTTGCTATGAAAAGTCTTTCATGAATTATTTTTTTGATTTGGCATCTTAAGAAATTAATTTTCAAAATATTATCAATTGAAAAGGTTGTACCAACAAAATTAAAATTTCGCCGATGACAATCTATTTAACAAGACAATATTATTCTACAAAAATACACAAATCAATTGCTTTGCAGGAACCCCTATCATATGGCCGCGACAATTTTCTTATCATAAAAACAATTTTATCAATAACTTCAAATTTTTTTTGTTATTACAAAAGCATATAATAATTTCAATTATTTAATTTATATATGTAATGCACATTTTTTCCAAAAAAGTAAATTTATTTTATAATATAAGAATTATAGTATTTTTTTTTATTATCTTATATTTCTATTAAAAAATATAATATTATATAAATTTCTAAATATTTTATTATATTTTAAGTTTTATTATTTATATAAATAATATATAAATATATACGTTTATATTTATTTTAGTATAAATTATATTTTTATTTCCCAATATCAGAATTATAATTATATAAATTTTTTGGTTTTGCTATGGGAAGTTCTTTCATGAATTATTTTTTTGATTTGGCATCTTAAGAAATTAATTTTCAAAATATTATCAATTGAAAAGGGCAAATTTAATGCCAACAAAATTAAAGCCCACCGATGATAATCTCATTTATTTCCCAATATTGTTATATTGGGAAATAAATGAGATTTGACAAATCCACCTTGAACCATTGAAAACAGTGTTTTAGAGCAAAATTCTAAATGTATTGAATTTTTATTGGAAAAGACAATACATTCCACCAAATTTTTAAAAAATTTTCCAAAACAATAAACGAAACCTTATTGTTGTGTTCATTTATTCTTGACACATGGATAAAAAAAATATACAAAACAATCACTTTTTTCCAGCAAACCAAGATTAAACATTAATGGAGGTCTTATGGAGAGTCCAAGATTTATTGTTGGAATTGATTTGGGAACCACTAACAGTGTTGTTGCATATTGTTCCACTCCCAAAAATTCATCAGATGTATCGAAAATTGAAATTTTCAAGATTCCTCAACTCGTTGATGCAGGTAGTATGGGTACTTCAAGCACGTTGCCATCATTTATTTTTCAACCAGATGATAATGACATTCATGATGGTGCTTTGGAGTTACCCTGGGATCAAGGAATGACTTATGCGGTAGGAGAATTTGCTCGAAATCGTGGCGCTGAAATTCCCAATCGTTTGATAGCATCAACAAAATCTTGGTTGTGCCACACTGGTGTTGATCGCAATGCGCCAATTCTGCCTTGGGATAGCCCTGATAATAACTCCAAGAAGTCTCCAGTTCAATCTACAGCGAACATTATTACCCATATACGTAATGCCTGGAATCATGAAATGGCCAGGGAAGACATGTCCCTTTGCCTTGAAAATCAAGAAATATTCTTAACAGTTCCTGCTTCATTTGATGCTGTTGCACGAGATCTAACTGTGAAAGCTGCCGAACTTGCTGGCTTGAAAAACATTACATTGCTTGAAGAACCACAGGCTGCTTTTTATTCCTGGTTGGAACAACAGGGGGATGATTGGCGAAAACATATTAATGTTGGAGATCGAATTCTTGTTTGTGATGTCGGCGGTGGAACGACCGATTTTAGCTTGATACAAGCTTCTGAAGTTGATGGAGAATTAATGCTTGAACGAATTGCTGTTGGCGAACATTTGCTTGTTGGCGGTGATAATATGGACATTGCATTAGCGCACGTTGTCGCCAAAAAGGTATCTGAAAATGGTCACAAACTTAATGCGTGGCAAATGCGAGGGCTATGGCAAAGCTGCCGAAAAGCGAAAGAAGAACTTTATTTGAACTCAAAAAAACGTTCATTTCCCATAACAATTCTCGGTCGAGGCACCAGTTTGATTGGCGGAACCATTGAGAGTCGTTTGACACGAGACGATTTAAATGAAAATATTTGTGAGGGTTTTTTTCCGCTATGTGATAAAGATACTGAACCCATTCAATTAAAGCGCGTCGGAATGAAAAAAATGGGGCTGGAGTATAGCTCTGACCCTGCAATTACACATCATCTGGCCAAATTTCTGAAACAACATACAAAAAATGATACCTCATATCCAACAGCTGTATTATTTAATGGTGGGGTAATGAAATCTATTGCCATGCGGAAACGATCTATACAGGCTATATCTGACTGGAGTTCTTCCAATACATCCATTCGGGAATTGACGAATCAGAATTTTGACTTGGCTGTTGCAAAAGGGGCTGCTTATTATGGGATGGCACGAAGAGGGAAAGGGATCAGAATTCGAGCAGGTTTGAATAAATCCTATTATATTGGAATAGAACCATCACTTCCAGCAGTTCCAGGCATGTCAATTCCTGTAAAACATTTATGTGTTGCCCCATTTGGTATGGAAGAAGGCTCAAATGGAAAAATATCCGATCAAAACTTTGGGTTGATTGTGGGAGAACAGGTCAAATTTGATCTTTACGCTTCAAATACACGTTTACAAGATGAAATGGGTTCAATTTTTGAATCTGATAATGATGATATTCGCCTGATAACATCCATGGAAACACAACTGGATATGGATAATAACAATACAGGAACAATGATTCCCATTTATCTTCAAGTTTCAGCAACAGAAATTGGGACCCTTGAACTATGGTGTGTATCTCATGATAACGAACAAAGATGGAAACTTGAATTTAATGTTCGTCAGGATCAACAAGAGAATTAATTGATAATGTCAGAAAAAAAAAAACAAAATACGCACTCTAGCCTTCAAATTGAGCTTGAAAGGCGCATCCTTCATGGCTTGATGGCAGAATGGGAACAGGCAACTTATCGATTGAACTCTGCTCTTCGTAAACTCTTTTTTAAACCTTCCTTTATTTTAAGCGATATGAAAGGTAAATGGGGTTACTGGTCTCTTGAAAAACGTGAAATTTGTCTTAGCCGGAACCTGTTTCAAAACTATTCGTGGGGTACTGTTCGAGAAATTCTTCACCATGAAATGGCCCATCAATTAGCCCAAGAGGTATTGGGTGGACAGCACGAAAAGCCACATGGACCCACTTTTCAACGCGCATGTATACTTTTACGAGCAAACCCAAAAGCCAGTGATAACTATCCTACGCTGGAAGATCGGATTCATTCTGAATTTTCAACTGATGAAGATCGTTTGATGATGCGCATTCAAAAACTGATGGCTCTTGCAGAAAGCAGTAACCAACATGAGGCAGAATTGGCCATGACGAAAGCCAATGAATTGATGACACGATTCAATATTTCGGCGATCAAAAATAAAACCAACAAATCATACGAAAGTATCTTTGTTGGGAAACCCGCCTTGAGACAGAGCAGAGATATGCGCTCGCTTTCAGTTTTGTTGAACAAGTTTTATTACGTCGAATGTATTTGGGTACCGGCTTATGTGCTTGAAAAAGAAAAAATGGGAAGAGTACTTGAATTAAGTGGTACTCCTCAAAACTTACAAATTGCTGAATATGTTTACTATTTTGTTCGGAATTTTATTGATGCTCAATGGAAGCAATATAAAAAAGAAAAAAAGATAAGTCATCATCGACGTGTTGATTTTGCTGAGGGGATTATTGATGGTTTTCAATACAAACTGAAACGCCATCAACGACGTATGCAAAGAAAAAGTGCACCTGAAGAACGTGCATTGATCAATATTTCAGACTCAGAACTAACTGAATACATCAATTTTAGATATCAGCATATTCGAACGTTTCGGACGTCAGCATCATCTGTCAATACTTCTGTTGTTAATGATGGTCGAAGAGTGGGGCAGCATCTGGTGATATCTAAAGGGATTACTGAACAGGGGGGAAATAACTCAGGCCCATTAATGATCGAACGGTAATGTTTTTCTCTCTTTGGAGAGAAAACGCTTCCAAAACGCTTGATTCATATTGGGAAAAATTGACTGTTCGCTGTATTTTTTTAAGTATTTTTTGAGATTGATGAAACTCTTGGCTCATATATTTCCAATGTTCTTTCATTCTTCCCAAAACGTGACCCGACCCAGACAAAATACTTCGATACTGATTGTACAAATCATCGTGAAACGACTTTAAGCGAAGATAATCCAATTTTACTTGAGGTTTATCAATTATTTCTAAAATAAAAGGATTACTCAGTAAACCGCGTCCGATCATGATACCATCAACTGATGGAAACCGCTCACAAATTGTATGATAATCTTTGGGGGATCGAATATCTCCATTATAAATGACGTGATGTCTTGAAAGTGGCAGGCATTTTTCAAACTTGTTCAGGTTGGGGACGCCTTTATACATCTGAACTCCTGTTCTCGGATGAATTATCAATGCAGATAAGGGGTAAGCATTCAAAACTGGGATAATTGAAAATATTTCATCATCATTAAAACGTCCAAGCCGCATTTTAATAGATAAGCGATTGGGAATTTTTTCCAATACAGTACTTAAAAATTGATCTATTTTGTCTGGATGTGGTAGAAATCCGCTACCCCGCATTTTATTGGCAACCATGGAATATGGACATCCAAGATTCCAATTGATCTCTTGATAACCCAATTCAAATAATTTATGTGCCATATTGATAAACCCAAGCGGATCTTTGGAAAGCAGTTGGGGGATTAATGGGAGTCCTTGATTGTTTTGGGGTAAAACATCCTTGATATGCTTGTTGGATATTTTCCCACTCACAGTGGTAATAAAGGGACTGACAGCAACATCAATCCCCTCAAAATGTCGACTAAATGCATTGCGATAAACAAACTCTGTTAGGCCGCGCATTGGTGCAAGGTATTTTTTCATAATAATCGAAGGTTTTATGCAAAATTTGAAAAATCCACTCCACGTTCAGCAGCACGTTTTTTATTCCATTCGTTTTCATCAGTAGGGGGCATGATACATTCTTCAGCAGATTTCCTTTCAAGGCGAATGGCATCAGCAGGACATGTGGTGATACATAAGCCACATCCAATACATTTATCCTTGATCACCTCATAGGCAGTATCACCTTCACGAATCGCATCAATCTGACATCGGTCTGATGCACACAATCCACAATTCTCACATAAATCCGGATCAATAACAGCATGAAAATTTGAATGAATGCCATTATTTATGCCTAATTTTTTTATTGTACTCAGAACACCGCAACAACAACCACAACAATTGCAAATATAAAATTGCCCATCCTGTACATTGCTGGTCATGTGAACCAACCCTGCATCCTCAGCATCTTGAAGAATTTTATAAGCCTCTTCTTTTGAGATAACTCGTCCGCCCCAAGGATTATTTGCTTCAAAAATACCTGGTGCTGGCGCAATCCCCATACAAACCTCTATCGGATTATCGCAACGTTGATCAAGCAACGCTTTTTCTTTTTTGCAAATACAATCATTTACAGCAAAGGATTTTCCTTTTTCAATGATATTTGAGACTTTTTCAAAAGGAAGCGTTTCTTGAGTATTTTGAATTTCATTTTCAATAGGAATGACTTGCATCAGTTGAGGTGTATTACTAAAGAATTCCCTGCCAAAAGTAAGACTGTACTCCTCGCATAATTCAGCAAGCTCTCGGTCAATGCGATTCAGTTGAAATTCATATATTCCAAACACCCAGGGCATCATTTTATAGATCTGTACTTCTCCAAAATCTACTCCAAAAACCTGACCTTTTTCCCACATGTTTTTTAACATTGCTGAAAGGCCTTCCAAAGGACGACCTGTTCTTTTTGCGATTTCTTCGGGAGTTTCAAAACTTAGCCTTAAATCGCAAAAAAGTTCTGCTTCTTCAGGGCTAAAAATTTTTTTAAGAATTTTGATTTCGACGCCACTATCTGTTGGCGGAAAACCATTCGGAAGTGTGTTCAACACAGATGATAATTTATTAAAAATACCTTTTATATTTGACATTTTTTTTCTCCTATGAAAGCTCTGAAAAAATGATATTATCATGCAAAATTGTCAAATCCAACTTGTCTAAATTGGTTCGATTGGGCAATTTTTATTTTGATAATAAAGAAAAATTATTTTTGCAAGGATTTGTTTTTGAGATGATTAAGTTGATAATTACATATTTTTTGCAGGTAGGGCAATAAGGTTTTATTCTATTGATGAAAAATTTTTTTTCATGTGACAATAAATCGTGTTTGTGCTAACGTATTATGCTTATACGAACGTGGCCTTTGAAGGTCGTAATCATAAATCCCTCGTTGAAGTTGGGGGATGAACAGTTCCTGATTTAGGGACATTAAATTAGAAAAAATTGATTTATTATAAGGAATAATTTATGTATTATTCGTCCACAGTCGGATTATATGTGGATGTTGCAAATATTGCAATGAATGGTGGATATGGTATGCGCTATGATGTATTAAGAGAGTTTGCCTGCCATGATAACGCAGATGCCATTCGCTTGAATGCATACGTTGCCTTTGATGTTGAACGATCAAGGGAAAATCCGGCATATAGAGAAAAAACCAATAATTTTTATGATACCTTAAGAGATCTAGGATATAAAGTAATTCAAAAAAATGTGAAACGCTATGTTGACGAGGAAGGCAATGAGTTTGCCAAAGCCAATTCCGATCTAGATATGGCGGTCGATGCGTTACTGCAGTCTAGTGCATTGACACGCGTTGTTTTGATTACTGGTGATGGAGATTTTTTACAGGTGGTCCGAGCCCTTCAAAATAAGGGATGTCGTGTTGAAGTCTTGGCGTTTGATAATGTTTCATCAGAGTTAAGGCGCGAAGTTGATGTTTTTATGTCGGGGTATCTGGTGCCCAACTTGTTACCAGTCAAGAATTCTTCAGGAGAATGGGGTGATGTCAACTCTACCATTCGCGGTTGCTGTTATGAATATAAACAAGATCGTGGGTTTGGTTTTATGCGGTATCTTCAAACCAGCAAAGAAAATTTGTGGATTACAGACACCAGACATCCAGACTCCCCTTACCAGACAGCCTATTTTCATGCCTCACATCTTGATCATTCAACCAGTTTTGATGTGGGAGAGCTTCCTGACAGAAGCATCATTTTTGAATTCGATCTCATACAATCCTCACGAAATGAGGGTTTGGAAGCACGAAATATACGTTATGTCAGTCGATTGTAGACTAAAGGAACGAATACGAACATGAATTTATTGGAAAAAAGACTTTCAGAATGGGTATTTGAAACTGAGTTTTTTAGGAATAAGGACATTTATCTGGTTGGTGGGTGTGTTCGGGACATTATTTTGAATCGAAATGCCCATGATATTGACCTGGCCTGCTCTAACGCTGGGCAATTGGCACATGCCCTGGCAAAAGAAAAACATGCTGTTTGTGTGGTAATGGATAAAAAACCGGATGTTCCTTGTTTTCGCCTTATTAATCGAAAATCACCGGATAATTTTATTGATATTACTGAAATTCGTGGCGACTCTATTGAATCTGACTTAAACCAGCGGGACTTTACAATCAACGCAATTGCCATACCTTTAAAATCTGGAACATTGGATGAGACCCAAATTATTGATGTTGTATCTGGACAGGTGGATATATCCAAAAAAATTATTCGTATGGTATCCAAGGATTCATTTATTGATGATCCATTGCGGATGCTTCGAGCGTTTCGTTTTTCAGCGCAGTTAGATTTTGAAATAGAATCAAATACCATTAAACACATTCACAAAAATGCGAACCGGATTCAATCTGTCTCATCAGAGCGGATATTGTTTGAGATGAAAATTCTTTTTGGACATCCAAATATTTTTCAACTCATCGAACAGATGGATCATACAGGCTTACTCTCAGCCATGTTTCCTGAAATTTTAGAATTAAGATCATGCAGTCAAAATGATTATCATCATACCCATGTTTGGGGACATTCCCTTGAAACGTTGAAATTATTTGAACAGTTAATGTCACAAATGGATACATTGTTATCAACTACCTGTGAACAGGTGCATAAATATTTATATCAAGATGACAACTTGGCCATGATTAAATTAGCATGCCTTTTTCATGATGTTGCAAAACCCATGACTCAAAAACAAGATCCTGATTCAAACCATATCTCATTTCATCGCCATGATAAACTGGGTAAAAACGAAATTGAAAAAATTTGTGATCGTCTTCGATTATCTAAGAAGAATGCGGCATTTGTTTGTCAGTTGGTTGAAGAACACTTACATATTCGAGATTTATTACATCCAAATACACGTCGCAATACGCTCTTAAAAAACTGCAGAAAACTGGGAGAAACAATCATCGCTGTGACCTTACTCAGTATTGCCGACAAACTAGCAACCCGAGGAATTAAGTCTCAGGAATCTGATCGGATTTCATATCAAGAAACAGCTATTGCATTTATTGAATCATATTATAATGATATTCAGCCAGTGATCTGCACAGAAAATTTGATTACAGGGAAACATCTCATGGAAATTGGCATTCAGCCGGGGCCAACCATGGGAAAAATTCTTCGCATGGTACGTTTGGCTCAAGATGAAGGTAAAATTGCAACCCCCGAACAAGCACTTGAATTAGCGAAAGAGCTAAAAAAGAATCATTAGTAATTAGGGATTGAATTCGTGGATTTATTTGATCATCGAGCTCAGAAAGATTCAGAAAATACCCGACCCCTTGCAGAAAGAATGCGCCCCAAAAACCTTTCAGATTATGTGGGGCAATCCCATTTGGTTGGGGAAAACGCTGTTATATGGCACGCATTGAAATCAGATCGCTTATTCTCCATGATTTTATGGGGCCCCCCAGGTTGTGGCAAAACAACACTGGCACGCATGATTTCATCGGAAACAAAGGCACATTTTGTCCATTTTTCTGCAGTTTTGTCTGGTGTAAAAGAAATCCGCTCAGTCATTGAAACAGCCAAAGAAAACCGCAGATACTATCAAAAGCGAACTGTATTATTTGTTGATGAAATTCATCGTTTTAACAAAGCGCAACAAGATGCATTTCTTCATCATGTTGAAAGTGGTTTGATTACCTTAATCGGCGCAACAACTGAAAATCCATCATTTGAAATCATTTCTCCATTAATATCCCGCTGCCGGGTATTGGTGTTAGAAAAATTATCAGATTCAGATTTGCGCAACATCATTCAAAAGGTGCTTGATGACGCTGAGAATGGTTTTGGTTTTTTAGATATTGAACTTTCTGAAGCAGCAATTGATAGTTTGATTCGAACCTCTGATGGTGATGGCCGTGCGATATTGAATGGACTGGAAATTGTGATTCAAATGGGGGTTGCTAAACATAATAAAGCAGATGGCACAACCATCAAAATTGATTATACGCTGACAAAAGATGCGCTTCAGCATCTTTCTTTAACATATGATAAAACAGGAGAAAATCATTATAATCTGATATCTGCTTTACATAAAAGCCTTCGTGGAAGTGATCCTGATGCATCATTATACTGGTTTGCGCGAATGATCACATCTGGAGAAGATCCTCTCTACATTGCGCGCCGAATGGTTCGTTTTGCGTCTGAAGATATCGGCTGTGCAGATCCCCATGCATTAAATATTGCCCTAAATGCCATGCAAGCATTCCAATTTTTAGGACATCCGGAAGGTGAACTATGTCTTGCCCAGGCTGTCATATATCTGGCTTGTGCACCAAAAAGTAATCGAATTTATGAGGCATATAAGCGGGTAAAAACAGATATTAAACAGACTGGCGCATTGCCAGTTCCCATGCACATTCGGAATGCGCCTACATCTCTGATGAACTCACTGGGATATGGCAAAGGATATAAATATCCACATGATCATCAACATGCTTTGGCAAAGCAAACATATTTGCCTGAACAGTTAGAAGACAAAACTTACTATGAACCATCTGAGCGCGGATATGAATCCGTCATCAAAAAACGTTTGAATCAATGGAGAGATTATTTGAAAAATCAGCCATTCCAGCGAACATGACTTGACAAAAGACTTTTGCTCCTGTAAGCCAATGAAAAGGTCATTTATTTAATTATTAACCTGCTGAATCAATGGAGGATAAAATGAATGAAACGCCAACCAGACGCATTAATTTTCGGGCTTTTAAAGTCCTGTGTCGGGAAATGTCAACCTATGAAGATCTGAACACATTGTTCAATGATCTTGTTGAATTGATTTGTCGTTCCTTTGAGGTCAAGGCATGTGCAATTTTGTTATTTGATGAACGGGTTCAAGAGTTATTTCATGTTGCCACCTATGGTATTAGTGATGAATACCTTGAAAAAGGGCCAATTCCCATTCGTTTGGAAGACAGTCCCCTGGAAAAAGGTGAAGCGGTATGTATCAATGACATGTCATGTGACCATCGAATTCTTTACCCGGACGCTGCTAAAAAAGAGGGCTTTCAAGCGATGATTTGTTTCCCGATTACCTGTCGAAAAGATGTGATTGGTATGATTCGGGTGTATCATCATGAGCCACTTCAGTTGGCTGAATATGACATGGATTCCTTCGCTGTACTGAATCGGCTTTTGGGACTGGTCATAGAACATCATGGCATGAAAAATTTCATTGATGAAGTCAAAGGTTCTTTTTCCAATCTTCCATTAAGAATGATTAAAGGATTGGGATCATGAAAGCCCGATACTTTACTGATACATCGGATTTCTATTCTATTGATTGCGGCGATAAAATTGTCGTTGCTGATCGTGTGTTAACAGTGACTGGACATGAAAAAGAGCGCCGTTTTGGAATTGAAGACCCAAAAATGTGGGTAAAACGTGCAATTGAGGATGCCACTGAACAAAAAAAAATTGTCAAGCTTTCATTTTTGGAATCATTTGACACAACACTTGCAGGGGTAAAAATTCGATGTTTTCGAAATCCAGATAAAGAAGGTCAAATTCTTTCATTGGTGCGGGATCATCCCCTGTTTATGCAAGGGGAATCGTATCATGACCCAAAAGGAAACAATATACGAATCATCGATATTGTACGTGGGCCCAATTTTTTAATTATATCAATACGATCAATATGGATCATCGCCAATATTTTCATGAGGCCTTGCCGGAAATTTTTAAAAAGTTGATCAAAGCCTTTGAAGCCATGCGTTTTCTTCATATTAATGATTATCGGCATGGTGATATTCGCAATGATCATCTCATTTTTCAACGAAAAACCGGAAACTACGTTTGGATCGATTTTGATTATGACTACAGTGCCACTGAAAACCCCTTTGCCATGGATCTTTTTGGTTTGGGCAATATTTTATTGTATGCCATCGGAAAAGGCTTTCACGATCTATACAATATTACCAACAATCCAGACTTTTATAAGGATATACAGGATGATTTAGAGGAAAGAGATTTTTCGCTATTGGATAAATGGCGATTTATTAATCTTCGAAAATTATTTCCTTACATTCCTAAAATGGTCAATGATGTATTAATGCATTTTTCAAAACGATCCAATGTTTATTATGAAACGATCGATGAATTATTAGAGGATATTAACCGCTGTTATTATACCTTTTTTGCATGAAGGAGGCATACATTGAAACATTCAATTCTAATCGTGGTAAAAGACTCGGTCAGTTCAAGGGATGCGCTTGAATATATTTCTCTCTTACCATTTTGCAAAGAGGACGTTGATATTACTTTATTACATATATTTAGAAAAACGTCCATGAGCGAAGAACTGATGGGAGAAAGTTTTACAGAAGAAGAAACTCAAAAATGGCACAAGCAACTGGAAAACGCCAAAAATATTTTAGTATCCCAGGACTTCTACCAGAAAAAATTCATACCAAAGTGGTTTCAGACGCCTATCCAACTGTTGCCGATGGAATTATCGACCAGTTCAAAAAAGGCAATTATGGAACCCTTGTGTTGGGCCATAAGAAAAAATCAAGAGCTGAAGAATTTGTGAAAGGTGATATTTCAATAAAACTCTTGCGCAATTTGGAAGGGGTTGCCATTCTTTCAATCACATGAATATTTGGGAGCATCACACACAATGGCGGAAAAATGTTTTCAAGATTGTTTTCCAGACCATGTTGCGATATGCTATGGTTGTGGCCGAAACAATCCAGAGGGACTACAAATAAAAAGTTATTGGGAGGGTGATGAAGGTGTTTGCCGGTTTACACCCAAGCATTATCATTCAGCTTTTCCAGGTGTCGTTTATGGCGGTTTGATCGCCGCATTAATTGACTGTCACAGTATCTGCACTTCAATGGCTCACGCGTATCGAGTGGATAATCGCGAATTGGGGACAACCCCAATCCCATACTTTGTTACTGGTGAACTGAATGTTAAATACTTAAAACCCACACCCATAAATACGCAATTAACTCTGAAAGCCCATGTTACCGAACAATTACCTAGAAAGTCCTACATACATTGTTCTGTTTTTGCAGACAACATTGAAACTGCGGTTGGCAAAATCTTGGGAGTTCGCGTAAAATCATACACATAGAAATAATCGGAGAAGAAGTTCATCATTTAATAATTGTCCTTTCTTGTTTTTTTGAACCAGGATTACGCTAAAGAAAATGAAGAAGATGAAATAAAATACTTTTATTTCATCTTCTTCAGCTTAATCCTGGTTCAAAAATAGAATGAGCCATTTAAGCACCATAAATGGGGAAGTTATTTTTTTCGAGTATTCCATAATATTTTTTACAACAATCTTCCCTTTTTAAAAAGGAGTTCATCATGTTGTTAAACAAAGTAACCACAACCATAGATGCAGAAAAGTGCATTGGATGTGGTTTATGTATTTCTGTATGCCCCTATGATACAATATCACTAGAAAATGGCAAGGCAGTAATTACTGGAAATGAATCCATTCAATGCGGTCATTGTTCAGCTATTTGTCCACAGCAAGCCATTACTGTTCATGCATTGGATAATTTTTTCCAATGCACAACATTTGAAGAAAAAACAGATTGGTTGGATTTTGGACAACCCGATATACAACAGCTCGTTCAATTGATGCGTTCACGTCGTTCCTGCCGAAACTATGAAGACAAACCCGTGCCGATGGAAACACTGAACGATCTCATTAAAATTGGCATCTCTGCACCATCAGGATCGAATGTGCAAAAATGGTCTTTTAGTGTTTTACCCGATCGGGAGACTGTGTTGAGCATGGGAAAATATGTCATGAAATATTTTAAAAAGTTGAACCGCCTGTCCGAGTCTTATCCCCTTCGATTGATTTCTTATTGGTTTAGCAATGATGAATTGGGACAATATTACAATAATTATTATAATCGTGTAAAAGAAGCCATTCACATGTTTGAGAATGAAAATATCGACACCCTGTTTCATGGGGCAACAGCTGCAATTCTCATCGGTGGAAACATAGAAAAATATAGCGGAACTCCTCTTGAAGATGCGCTTCTGGCAAGCCAAAACATTCTTCTTGCTGCCCACTCAATGGGACTCGGCACCTGTTTGATTGGATTTGCTGTTGAGGCCATGAAAAGAGATGAATCCATAAAAGAACAGTTGGGCGTACCAAAGTCAGAGTCTATCTACTCTGTTATAGGTATTGGATTTCCTAAAGAAAAATATCAAACTGTAATCGGACGCAAACCTGTCGATATTCGGTATCTCAATGCAAAAAAAAAATAAACAGAATTTGTTAAAACCGAGTCGTTTATTGTATCCATCTGATGAAGAAAAAGTGCAATGGTTATCCATGCTCTTGGAAACCTATTTTATTGCAGACAAAGTTATTTATGAAGGACTTCGACGTGAATTGAAAAAAGGCAAGTCCCTGGCTTGTGTCAGTGGTTGTTCTAACTGCTGCCATACGCACACAACGATTCCTGTATACCCCCTGGAAGTCGTTGGATTATATTGGTATGTTATTGAAAAGATTACAGGAAAACGTCGCTTTCATATAAAAACACAACTTCAAACACATGATACCAATCAGTTCTGTCCATTTCTCGTAAACGATCGTTGCGGGGTGCATCCCATGCGGCCAATGGCTTGTCGCTTTTTCAATGTTTTTAATAAGGTCTGTGCAGAAAACGAAGATCCTTTTTATTCCAGACGACACGATGTTTTCACCCCAAATGAAAACTCTAAAAATAAAGCACTCATGAAAATGCTTCCTTTTCATGAAATCTTTGGAAAATCACAGCAAGACCAGGCAATCAAAAATGGTACATTAAATTCAATGGTACAAAACCTTCATGAAATTGATTGGCCTAAGATTGCCAGACGAATGGAGTCATCATATGGCGCTAATGAGTGATTATCGAATAAAAAAAATCAGATTGGAATTAAAGCGATTATATCCTGAAGTCAAGACTCAGCTGTATCATAAAAATGCATTCGAACTCTTGATTGCAACCATATTATCTGCACAATGTACCGATCGCCAGGTTAATGCAGTTGTCCCCAAACTATTCCAAAAACTACAAACCCCAAAGCATTTTATAGAAGTTCATATAGAAACTCTTGAAACCTTAATTCATTCCACAGGTTTTTATCACAACAAAGCCAAAAATATAAAAAAATGTTGCGCAATGCTTCAATCAGAATATGATGGTGAGGTACCTGGAGATTTGGAACAACTGATCCGCTTACCTGGTGTCGGGCGGAAAACTGCCAATGTCGTTCTTGGAGCAGTGTTTGGTCAGCAAACAATTGTCGTTGATACGCATGTATCAAGAATTTCACAGCGTCTGGGCTTGACCCATCAGAAAAATCCAGAAAAAATTGAAAAAGATCTTATGGCCTGTCTTCCCAAAAAATCCTGGAATGACTTTTCATTACAACTCATTCACCTGGGACGTCAGTTTTGTAAGGCATCAAAACCAAATTGCAGTCATTGTCCACTTTCCAGGTGGTGCGAATTCTTTCAGACAGGCCCCAAAAAAAATCAGGAGAAAAAATGATGAAAATAACAGATTCAAAACAAATTGATCAACATCTATTGAAAAACATTCAAATGCGACTTCATTCAGGCAAGCTCCCCTGTGCAGTTGCATTTGATATTGCCGAACATTGTCAAACATCTGTATTAAAAGTGGGGAAAACAGTAGATTTAGCAGGAATTCGATTGAGCAAATGTCAATTAGGGTTGTTTGGCTATTCACCTGAAAACAAGATCTTAAAAACATTAGAGAATTTAGATCCTGAGTTGGAGCAAGCGATTAAAGCCAAACAACAAGATAATGTGATTCAGTGCGCTGAAATCTGGGAAATTGCTAAAAATTTGGGCTTAAGGAAACTTACTGTGAGTTTTGGCTGTGAAACATTGAAACTCAAAATTAAAGGCTGCCAACTGGGTGCTTTTTAACTATATTTATCCAATGTTTAGCATTTGTTTTACCATTTCCTCAATGTTTTTCAGATTAGGGCCTTCCAATTCTTGGGCAACTTTATCAAGAAAGTCCGGAATTTCAATGGACTGAGGACATTTTTCCAGGCATTCGCCACATTCAATACACTGTGATGCATAACCCGGTTTCGCTGTAATTAAACCACTCATTCGTGCAGCATACATGAATTTGCCTTCATCCACATTGCCAAACATATGAAGTTTATTATATATTTCAAAGCATGTTGGGATATCAACTTCAGAAGGGCAAGGAATACAGTATCGGCAACCGGTACAAGCCACTTTCATAATTTTCTGATATTTTTTGCTCATTTGATCTACAAGATCTAATTCTTCAGTTGTCAGAGAATTTGGATATGCCTGATCAGCAACAGCCATATTCTCTTTGATATGGGACTCTTCATTCATGCCTGAAAGAACGACTGTCACTTCCGGATGGTTCCATATCCATCGAAGGGACCACTCAGCAGGAGTTCTTTTGATCTTTGCTTTTTCCAATATTGGCGCAATTGCTGGTGGAGGTTGAGGAAGCCCCAGATTTCCTCCCCGAAGCGGTTCCATAATGATTATACCCAAGTCTTTTGATGATGCGTATTTCAATCCTGCTATACCCGCTTGATTTTGGGTATCAAGAAAATTATATTGAATCAAACATAGTTCCCAAGGATAAGCATCAACAATCCTTTTAAAATCATCCAATTTTCCATGAAAAGAAAACCCAACATTTGAAATTCGGCCATCTTTTCTTGCATTGTTTAAAAAATCTTGGACACCCAATTTGTCAAGATGATCCCACATATCCCCCGAAAGATTGTGAATAAGGTAGTAATCAATGCAGTCTGTCCTTAGTTTTTCCAGTTGTGCATTGAGAAAGTCATCCATTTCTTCACGTTTATTAACGAGCCAGGATGGTAATTTTGTTGCAATTTTTACTTTTTGTCGATATCCATCGGTCAATGCGCGTCCCAGAAAATTTTCACTTTCTCCTGCATGATACGGCCAGGCTGTATCCAGATAATTAACGCCCTGATCAATAGCATCCCGGACCTGCTTGGTCGCTCTTGTTTCATCAATTTGCCCTTCTTTTGTTACCGGAAGACGCATACAACCGAATCCCAGTATTGATAATTCATCATTATTTTTAGGTATTCTTCTATACAGCATTTTTTTTCCTTTTAAGGTAAATGAACAGTTGCCACCCGCAACAATCATATAAAGGGTTGGAGCCTTGTTGAAATAACAGACATCAATTTTTTGACGTATTAATTATTAATATACACAATCTTTGAAAAAATATCCATTTTAACCCAACACTTTTTGGGGAATTATCCTTTTTTCTATCTTACAATATATGTTCGCTAACAGATTTCATAATGACCGAATTTCCTGCCGCATAAAAACAATATATGATACTGCGAAACAAACCATTGAGACCGCAATTAACGAAATAATATAAGGTAAGACTATTAATGCACTTTGCGATAAAGGTAGTGGTCCAGAAAATCTTGACATGGACAATCGTTCCATCATGCCGACTTGAATAAAAGATCGGGTGGTACGTCTCATGGGATCAATAATTGTTGCTGTTGAATCTGTATATAATTGTAATGGAGATGCCAGTGCAATGGTCTTTTCAATTTTAGATTTCAATACCATCATTCCGGAGTCATTCATTGCATCTGGAACCAATGCGCTGGCAACAGCATTCGCGCCAAGGTAAATAAAAAATGAAGAAAAGATCCAGAATGCCAGTGCTGCCAATGCAGATGTCGCAACATTCCGGAAAACAATGGAGAATAATATTGATATACCCAGCCAAAAAGCCAGGTAAAATATGCTAATAATCACATAAATAATTAATCTCAAAATCTCTTCCCAACCCGGAACCACTCCAATCATTGTCAAGCCCAAGCCTGTGACAACAAGAATAATGGACACGACCATCATTGAAATGATTGTCAGGCCGGCCAAAAATTTTCCATTAATGACAGAATCACGATAAATGGGCTGTGACAAAAGCTTGCTAAGAGTACCTTCGTTTCGTTCACGATTGATCGTATCAAAACCGAGCATCAGGCCTATCAGGGGACCAAAAAAGGCAATGAATTGCACCAGTGAAAATTGAACGCCTGATGATGTAAACATAAGCAAAAAAACAAATTTGGGCTTGGCGACACCTTCGAGATTATTTGCCAGATTCAAGCCAGCCATGTATGCAGTAATCAGACTCACCATTGCAATCAGCGCAAATAATATAAGAAACCGATTGCTTGAAAAATGATCTGATAATTCTTTTTTGTAGATTGTTATCATACCATTCATGCGTCACCTTCCTGAAAGTATTTCATATAAAGGGATTCCAAAGAATACTGTTCTTTGCCTACGCCCAATTTTTCAGCAGCCAGACGATCCATTTCGCCACAGGCAACCATTTTTCCATTAATCATAATCCCCACCCTGTCGCAAATTCGCTGTACCTGATACAGTAAATGGGAAGAAAGTAAAATGGTCATTTTTTTCTCATGACTCAACCATTGAATCAAATCAATAATTCGATTGGTCGTATCCGGATCCAAGCCCAATGTTGGCTCATCAAGAAAAGCTATTTTAGGGGATTTAACTAAAACCTCTGCAATTCCAAGGCGTTGGCGCATCCCCCTTGAGTAGGCAGATATTAATTTTTGTCCGGCATTTTCAAGCCCGACAGTTTTTATCGCTGAATGGATACGTTCAGTAGCAACATCATCAGGTAAGTCATTCAAATCGGTAATAAATTTTAAGGTTTGGAAAGCATCCAGATCTCGATAAAAGCCCATATTTTCTTGAAGATAACCAATATGACGTTTAACACCAATTGCGTCACGTGTTGGGTTGATTCCCATAACATCTGCACTACCGGCAGAAGGTTCGGTTAATCCTAACAACATGAGCAAAGTGGTTGTTTTTCCTGCGCCATTGGGGCCTAAAAAGCCAAATATCTCACCCGCATTTACAGTAAAAGTCAGGTGATCAACTGCAGCTTGCCTCCCATAATACTTCGTCAGGTCTTTGGTTTGAATGATTACTTTTGATTCCATTTTTATCGCCTGCCCATGCGTTGAAATATATATGAAAGGCCTGAAATAACAGCCACAATAATGAATATGCCTATCCATGCCCATGTGGATGAGGCTTTGACTGTAATACGAAATTCAACATTTTTGTCCACTTTTTCACCTTCAACATTCACACTAACAGAATAGTCACCAACCAAAGCATCATCATAAGGTTCCACCGAAACTTCAACCTGTTTCATATCATTGGGCTCAAGAACATCAACGACCTCAGGTTCAAAATTAACTTTCCAGTTTTCCGGTTTGAAAGACATAAATTTAACATTATGTTGAACAGCAGATCCAGTATTTTTAACATATATTGATACAACAGACTTTTTTCCAGCTCTAGCATCAAGAGACAGCAATCCAGATGATGTCCCAGTCTCCAGGTCATAGGTGCCAGTTAGAATCACTTTCAATGCTGCCTCAGATTGTGTATCACCGGACTGAACCAAGAGTTTGATCGGATATTCTCCAATTTTCTCTGATGGGGGCGGTTTCACTTCAACAGCAACGGATGAATTTTGCCCGGATTTAATTCGAAGGCTTGAAATGTATTTACTTTCATAGGCGGGTTTAAAATTGATATCCCATCCATCCGGCCCTCGTGCCGATAAATTGAATATGGCATCCTTATCCTGTTTATTATGAACCTCAACTGAAAATTCAAACTCTCCATCAGTGGGCCCCTGAAGTTCAGGATAGGAGGTTGACAAACGAACACCAGAATCAGATTCTTTTGAACTGGTTTTTTCAATCACAGTGACATGAACCGGTTGTCGCAGCCTGAATTTTCCATCCTGAGTACTGGCAATGATTTCAAATGCATATTTCCCAGGCTTTACAGACGCATTGGGGATTGCTTCAAAGGTAAGACTTTTATTCTGGCCAGCAGGCACATTAACGTCAGAAACTTGAAACTGATATGTCTTAATTTTTGAGATCCAATTTTTGGGTTGTCGTACCACTTGTAAATGTACATTTTCATTTGAACATCCCCTGTTGTAAATAACAATATCCATACTGACTGTATCTTCATGTTCAATTGTAATCCCCGGGTATTCAAGCCCCATTTCAAGGGATCGATTACTTTGAGGACATAGCGTCTCAGCATGTGCCAGACTGCATACCATTATCATTGTCAAAAAATAAAAGCTCAGGTTGCGAAAGCAACTTGTTATCATGATAAACCTCCTTCAAAAAAAATTAATTTGAGTGAATCTCAAATTGTCAGTACATATCATTTGCTTCACATGTTTAATTCCGACTATTTGAATGACACTCATTAAATTAAATGACATATCATTTATTAATAATTCCCATTTTTAGCTTGTCAAGGGTGAAGAATAATATTGTCAAACCTTGATTATTTTGATTTTTTTATGTAGTGTTTTTTTTATGAAAGAAATCTGAATATTATCTGTATATAGAATTACAGTCTGTTCATGAATGTCATCTCGTTTTTACAATGAATAATGGAAATAAAAATGATCAAAAAAAAACATTATCAATGGCTGATCTTTTTCATCATCACCATCACCATGCCAATCCATGTGTGGTGTGCTTCAACAAAATCTGCAAAAGCAAAAATTTTAACAAATCAATGGGCAGTCAAATTATTGCCAGGAAAAGATCCGGAGCATGTTGCAAAGTCCATGGGGGCATCAAACAAAGGCCCGGTGGCCAGTTTACAAGATACCTACCTATTTGTCATACCGGATTCTTTATCCTTAACTCATCATACGCGTGCACGTGTAAAAAAAAATTCAGATATTATTTGGACAAAACAGCAGGTTAAGCGATGGCGATTTTTGCGGAAGATTCCCCATTTTTCCGATCCATTGTTTCCAAATCAATGGCACTTAATAAATAGCGGCCAAAGTGGAGGAACACCTGGTGAAGATGTCGATATTTTACCCGTATGGGAGGATGGTCTCAGCGGTGAAGGCATTGTTATTGGGATTGTTGATGATGGCCTTCAACATGATCATCCAGACCTATCAGAAAATTATATTTCCGCATTCAGTTATGATTTTAACGACAACGATTCAAATCCATATCCGGACTTAGGAAACTATCTCGGAGAGGGGCATGGCACATCAGTAGCCGGTGTTTCTGCCGCTCGAGAGAATAATGGCACATGCGGTGTCGGAGCTGCGTTTCGGGCATCATTGGCCGGTCTTCGATTGCTGGCATCTGAGACAACTGATGCTGAAGAAGCAAATGCTTTATCCTACAGAAGAGATAAAATTCATATTTATAACAATAGCTGGGGGCCATTAGATGGTGATGGCCCCGATGGCCCTGGTCCGCTTACCCTTGAAGCAATTGAAGACAATATACGTTATGGACGAAATGGTATGGGCAGTATTTATGTTTTTGCTGCGGGTAATGGATTACAGTATGCAGATAATGTCAACCTGGATGGTTATGCGAATCTAAGATTTGTTATTGCTGTAAGTGCGGTGGATCAATTTGGTCAACAAAGTTATTATAGTGAGCCTGGTGCCTGCGTTCTTGTTTGTGCTCCCAGTGATGGTCGCCTCGCGGGAATATATACGACTGACTTAATGGGCCACTATGGTGATGCATATGGAGATTGCACCGACTCATTTGGCGGGACGTCCTCTGCCGCCCCCCTGGTTTCAGGAATTATTGCATTAATTCTTGAAGAAAATCCCAATTTAACATGGCGTGATGTTCAACATATTCTGCTTAAAAGTGCTCAAAAAAATGATCCAGATGATTCCGATTGGCAAATCAATGGCGCAGGTTTGCACATCAATCATAAATATGGATTTGGTCGCATTCATACAGAACATGCTGTCAAGTTGGCCCGTCATTGGCAATCTGTTTCAGAAGAAAAAACTGTTTCAGAACAAAACTACGGACTAAATTTGAGTATTCCGAATAATACAGGCGCAATATTGAAATCACAGGTTTATATTCACGCCAATTTAAGTGTCGAGCATGTTGCTGTAATCCTGACAACCGATCACAGTTGCTCAGAACAATTGAACATTAAACTGATATCGCCATCCGGAACATCCAGTACTCTCATAGAAAGCCATTCAGCCAGCACAACCTATGACGAATGGATGTTTTCATCTGTCAGGCATTGGGGAGAATCCTCTGATGGCCAATGGACACTGGAGATTCAAGACACAAATTATCAATGTAAGGGAACTCTCAAGCAATGGCAACTGGTGATTAATGGTGAAGAAAAACATAGTAAAGTCAATCAGTTGCCCATTGCTGTAACTGATTATATCCAGGTTCTAAAAAATAGATCGGTTTCAATTCATCCCCTATTAAATGATTTTGATGCTGACAGTGATCCCTTACAAATTGTCAACATTTCTCAACCTGTTCATGGAAAACTCGTTGCAAGCGATCATGAGAGTTTTCTATACGTTCCTAATAAAGATTTCATGGGATATGAAGAATTGGAATATACCATCAGTGATGATCAAACCAACAATTCAGGAAAAATTTTCATCGAAGTTCTGGATTTTCAATCTGCGACAAACAATCAATCTCACACGATTCCTGATTCAGATCCACTTGGAGCTGTTTCAAAAATTCAAATAGATTCAGCAGGTCAGTTAAAGGAAGTTGAAATAACCATACAAATTTCTCATGATCATATTGATGATCTATCAGCGTACCTGATAACTCCCAATAATGATCAGTTTCTATTATTTTCAAATCTCGATACAACGCAAACTCTTTTAAACCTCCATTTGAGTAGTGCATCGGAAAAATATCTGTCAGATGCGACACCGCCATATAATGAATCGTATTTGCCATTTAACTCATTCAATACTCTTAAAAATACGTTTGCTGTCGGGCAATGGCAGTTACTGCTTGTTGACAATCAGTCTGGAAATTTAGGCATGTTAAATAGCTGGACAATTCAAATAACCTGTAGCAAAGTTGAAGGTCCAACTGCACCGAAAGCTCGACCCGATCAATTTCATACATATCCTAATTTGAGCGTGTGTATGAATGTGCTAAACAACGATTCCGATCCAAATGGGCAAAAGTTAAATATCCAATCCATAGAACAACCTTCTCATGGAACTGTATTTATTGATGATTGCGGTATTTATTATCAACCAAAAAACAATTTTTTGGGAACTGATACCTTACGTTATTATGCAGTGAATGAGAGTGGGCAGAATGCAGTAGCAGATGTTGAGATTCTCGTGGTGAGTGACCTTGCTTTGTCCTTTGATGGTATGAATGATTGTGTCTCCTGTGGAAAGCCAGAACCTCTAAATATTCAAAGTCAATTATCCATTGAATTATGGATTCATCCAACCAATTATGGTGAATTAGATATTCAAGGATTTGGGCGTCTGATAGATCGAGAACGATATATTTTATTTCTGAATGAAAGTGGCCGGGATGATTATGCAGATAACAGTCTGATGTTTGCAATAGAACATCAATCAGGCGCTTTGGTTATGGGCAACACACCCAGAGATTCCATTCAATTAAATAAATGGCAACATATTGCAGCATGTTACAATAGACAAACCAGTATCATGAGTATTTATATTAATGGACAACAACAAGTATTATCCTTCCCATTTCAACGCCCCTATGGCCCAATAAATAACTCACAATCAAATATTTTTTACATTGGAGAATCAAATAATAAAGACCGAGCATTCCAGGGCATGATGGATGAAATTCGAATCTGGAATATTATTCGCTCTTCTGATGAAATACAGTCATATATGAATCAATCTTTTTCAACCCTTCCAGAAGGATTGGCCGCATATTGGCCCATTCGTCCATTTGAATCGTACTTGAAAGATATGACATCAAATGAAATCCATTGCAGAATTCAATCACCCAAATGGGTGCCAGGGATTCATCAATTGGACATACCCGGCCTATGGGCAGAGAATGATATTATTTATACGAAAATGAATACATCCATTACATTCTATCCTTTAGAAAATGATGAGATGCCTGAAACCCCTGTATCCATTCAGGTAAGCCCCCTGCAATCTCATCCGAAGGGCCAAATACAGGTTAAATCCGATTATTCGCTAAACTATATTCCAGATACATCATTTCTTGGTTCAGATACTTTTGTTTATACAATTTCAACCAATGAAGGTTATGCCGCAGGTGCGACAATTCAAATCAATGTGGTTTCAGATTTTGCACTGTATTTTGATAAAAATAGCGATTATGTCCATGCCAGTCACTCGGACAAATGGTCTCTGGATGGTCCAATGACTTTCTCTGCCTGGATCAGGCCTGTACAAAACGATGCTGCCAATAATTATCAGGAAAAATATATCATGGATAAAAAGGCCTTTTCCATATTTATTAATCATAAAAACAATACGTATTATTCAGAGGATTCATTCGTTTATTGGCAAAAACATTCAGATGGAACTTGGTTTGCATCCTCTTCATCCAATGATTCGGTTCAATGGAATCATTGGCAACATATTGCTATTGTAGACAATCATGTTGACAAAATTCGCATATACATTAATGGTGAGTTGCAAAAATTACGAAGAAATGGCGTTTATTCCAATAAGCGCGCATCTCACGCTATATACCCATTTATATTAGGGAATGCCTCTGATTTTCAGCATGCCTTTCTGGGCAGTATTGATGAAGTTTATGTATGGTCTGAAGCGCTGACCCAGGCACAAATTCAGCAAACCATGTATTCATGCTTTCCAGGCCAGTCTGAAAAATTGCTTGCATATTGGCCAATCTCCGATTCTGGTAATTTCATATTGAGCCATTCAAAATATGCATTGCATGGGATCATTTCTGATGTTGAATTTGTAAAAGGGGTTTTACCACGATATCCTGTTTCAGTGGAGACGATCATTTCAGGTCTGAAACAAATCAATGGGATGGAGGGTGCGCCTGTTTGTATGGAGGATTATAATAAAAATCTTTTTTTGAGTCTTGAAGAAATACTATTTATGTTCAATCAAATAGGAGGTCAAAATAAGTAGTCGAAATAAATGCTCATTCTGTTTTTTGAACCATGATTACACTGAAGAAGATGAATAAGATGAATTTAAAGTGTCTTTTTTTCATCTTATTCATCTTCTTCAGTGTAATCATGGTTCAGAAACGAATCAACAAATATTGAATAATGAGGAACTTATTTTCCGAGCATTCCTTACTTATTTATTTTTTTGAAAAATTTCGCCATCCCAATCGTTTTAATGATCGATAAGCATACATCTGGACATACCAATGCGGGCAATCCTGTATAAAATCAATTATGCGTGGAATTAGTTTTCTATCCCGCTGTCGCCCCAGTGCATATAAGGCCTGGCAGACGACATTTACATTTGGGTCAGAAAGAAATTTCAGGTAGACGTCGCTGTTAATTGAAGTATTTGAATTTGAAAGAAAACGAATCAACCAATATTTTAATATAGGATTATCGGTTTGATTTAACCATTGCAATGCCATCACATGTTTTTTATGGGCTTCGGTTAATGGTTTTGATTTAAGGGCGACAACAGCCTTTCGCCAATCCTTTTGCTGATAGGCTTTTTGAAATTCGTTGCTATCGTTTTTTTCAGTTGCATGATTGGACAATTCTTTCGGTAATTGGTGTATAATCAGGCCAATACATCCACATGTGATGATGATGACCAACCACTGACAAACAAAAGTCGGTATTTTCATCAAATAAAAGAATCCAAACAATCCTTGCATCAAAATAATATATATTAATATGGGCGCGCTGATTGTTAATGACAATAAAATGCACATCCGAAAAAAATCATTGGAATCGGTTTGTGCTGAAAAGTCGGAAAAAACTGATTTGGTGTCACGTAAAAAATTAAAAATTTCTGTCTGTAGAACAGTTCTGTCATCTATTTGAAAAAAAATATTGGGTGGTTGAATGTGCAATACAACATCTGCCATTTTGGGATCAGGGATCAGTAAATAATCGTACAAAATACATTTTCGTTCAATTGTTTTTAGATAGGGGGCTTTGTCATGGCTGTCAGTATGAATAAAACAGGTTTTTTGTTGTTTTAATGAAATGGGCTTGATGACTTCACCTGGATACAATGTGTATTGATAATATAAGTCATTCAAGTAATGACCATAATCATTTGACAATAATAAATAATCTCTGATGGTAATAAATGAAACAGAGCGGCCGGTGGTATAGCCTGCAATCATCATAAATATAATTGGCAAACTCCAGAACAATTTGGGATTGGCTAAAGATGATTTTTTGTTTTGTGGAATAATAAAACAGATCAGAGTTAATAAAGGCAGCATTAAGACGAGATATAAGGTAAATACACACCATCCATTCCTATTTGCGCAGTAAATCGAAATAATTCCTTGAAAAAAAATAGTCACTAAAAATAAAATTTTATTTTGGGTTTTATTGATCCAAAACCATGATATCAACAATGAAATGCTGATGATACCCAGACCAATCGTTCCGGTAAAAAAAAGTCCCCCAATAAACGCGGTCATAAAGGAATTTAATTGAGGTAAAACATGTAAATTGGGAACAATTAAATAGCCATTGACCTTTAAGTATTGAATTTGATTTGCCAGTTGATTGTTTGCCAGATAAACATGAGTTGTGGCAATAACTTGACTGATCAAGATGCCAATAAGTGTTATTAAAAAAATACGAAAATGTTTCACGATTCTTTCTTTCATTTCATGGTGAACTTAAAACATTTCAAAAAAGCGTTTAATTTCAGATGTGTTCATCGCAGAAAAGGCGAAAGATACATATCAATGGAATCTTCATCTATATTACTATCCGGGCAGGAAACAGATATTGTATATTGATCACTGTTATTCTTAACATAAGGAAAATATCGAGATCCTTTTTTCAATCGGGTTTTGAGATAAAACAATCCATTAAAATACTTTTGGATACCATAATTTGATGGTGGCATTACTGTTTGGTTTTTATTGTCAAGAATTTCAATAAAAAAGGCCTGATTCTTAAATCCATTGGAACCTGTTATACTGCAATCACCAGATAATAATACAGGATGGATATTGGAATCATCCTGATCTGCAAAAAGGCCTTTGATTTCAAACTGTTTACCCACTTCAACGCGTTTTTTCGCAATATAGATGACAAATGATTCCTGACTTTGTTTATGATTGGCTGTAGCGGTGACCCTGATACTTGCTTTAATACCTATTGCCGGAGAGTGGGGAATAATTTCTATCATCTTGTTTTTCACTCTAGATTCAATGTCTGGATGATCTGAACCTGTACTCAAGTGAATGGGGTCGCCATCAGGATCAATCACATCGACTGGTATAAAAAAAGATTGAAAATCCGGGCTTAAAATGAGTGGCGAAAAGGATTTTTGAAATATGGGGCCTGAATCATTCTTATCTTGAGTTAACAAATTCAGATCTTGGGTGAACTCCGGACACCAGGCATGGATGACATATTGATCTCCCAGGCCAGGTTGATACTGATAGTATCGGGTAGATATTTTGTGCCCATTATACGTTTGTTTTTTGCTTTCTACCTTTAAGGCTGTTTGAATCTGATAAATTCCTCGATCAAAAAAATACTCCATTTCCTGATCTGTGGCATTGACAAGGGTTTTTCCATGCTTGTCTAAAATTTTCATATAAAATGCCTGGTTCGTAAAGCCATTATAGCCTGATAAGCGGCATCCTTTTTCTAAAATTATTCTATGGGTATTCTGATCTTCCTGGCCGGTAAATTTTCCAGGAATATCAACATGTTTTCCAAACCATACGCGTTTTCCTGAAAACATTATATTAAATCCCACCTGCGTAGAGATATTGTTCGAAGTGGCGGTGACATATAATGTTGTGTCAGAAACATGTCCCTTATTGTGATTGGTTATTATCAAAAATTGATCATTCATTTTGGAATGGATACCATGATTATCTGAATCTGCTTTTACAGATATTTCTACAGGCAATCCCATTGGATGATATGCATTGATTCTTATGATATGTTCATTGAAATTTCTGGGAAGAATAATATCAGTCAATTCATTCACAATAATGGGAGGACCGGTATCATCTGCAATTTTTTTGATTTCAGATGATGTTAACAAGCTGGTATTAATTCGGATTTCATATTGATCATATTCTGGTGTCAATTCATAACAATGCATGGATTGATGTTTATTTTTGCATAAAGTGACAACAAAATGGTACTGTCCAGGATCAAAGTCATATTGAATTGCTTTTGAACGTGGAGAGCTTGAACCCATCAATTGATGAAATCGATCATAGATTTGAATATAAAACGCCTGGTTCGCATAACCGCGATCTCCCTGTATCACTGTATGGCCTTTAAGTGCAATATCATCATAACGATCCTGATCGGTTTTAGAATCAAAGCGTCCTTGAATATAATGCCCTCTAATCTGATCGTGTACTTCAAGGTTATTTAATGTACAGGTCACTCCTTCACAAGGTTTGATTGGATAATACAGGGAAAATTTTCCAGTAAAGCGATAGGTCTGCCCAATACTTTGCTGGTCAGACAGGGATTCCAGCACAATGGGACGTTTCAGATTATAGAATTTATCATGCTGCCCACCCCACCCCATATTTATATGGTATAGATTTTTTCCAGCGCTTTTCATTTTACCATCAATAATGGCCATGTGGTCGATGGGTCGTCCTTGAATACTGATTAATAATGGCCGCCTTTCATCAAGTTCTCTGTCAATGATATCAAAAAAATCTGGATGATCTGATGTAATTTGTTGAATATCGCTGGAAAAACTAAAATGAGAAATAAAACGATTCATGTCAAAGGCAGCGCCCGATTGGTCATGTGGTCCTATGCCAAACTGTGTTTGATTGATCAAACTGATATCTCGAATCAATGCGGCCATTTCATCAATCTCATAGTTGGGCGTATCGGGTGTGATACGTAATGGCATCTTGTCCCAATAAAGCCGTCGGTCTAAAACAGCAGTCAATGATTGCCCCTGCCAGGAATGATGAACAACACCATGTCCATGCAAGGGATATTGATAATAGTATAGAATCTGTGCAAGCGCGATATTCACACATCCAGCCACCACGCGACGACCATTATGCATTGGCAGTGCTTTGTTGAATGGATAATGCTGGTGCCATCGGGTTTGAATTAAATATGCACCTTCATTATAAGGTGAGTGTTTCCTACGAACTGTTGGAGTGGAATTTTCTTTATTTTCAGGCAATGATGGTGCTTCATTTTTTGAAGACACTTTTTTGGATGTCATCGGTTCCCAGTCAAAATCCCATGCATTGCTTGTTTCATCTTGGGTACAGGCCAAAAATATTAGCATGCACACAACAATGATTGCCTGTTGGTATGGATTAATTGTTGTTTTCATTATGTTTCCTTATATTCGATGTTCTCGTGATTTATGACAAGGAATCATCGGGTTGGATACCCTGCCTATGAAATGAACAGAGTCAAATGATCTGTAAAGATTTGAACAATGGGTCAGATAAATTTTCCTTGTATTTTATGAGTTGAGTTGATATCAATGAAATGAATAATATTCAAGAAAAAACTTTTGAATGATAAGAAACTGGCCATTTATCGATCATGTCTTATCATTATGTTATGATCTAAATTTAAAAGAATGCAATACAAATTAAACGAATAATTTTTAGTTTTTTTGGGAAATGTCTGGCAAACTTAATGTTTATACTGGCATCATCCAATGGACAAAGGAGATACTAAGTCACAGTGAAACAACATCGTTATATAATTGGTATTGATTTGGGCACAACCAATACGGCTGTGTCATACGTTGATTTATCCGACGAATCTATTTCAAAACCACAGATTCAAATATTTCGGATTCCACAAATAACTGCCCCAGGAGAAATATCCCGACTCTCTGTATTGCCATCATTTTTATATATCACTGGAGAATACGATATCGATATTGAATCCACACGATTGCCCTGGGATGAAAGCCCATCGAAAATGGTGGGTGCATATGCACGAGATCATGGAAAAAAAGTGCCATCACGATTGGTTCTGTCAGCGAAAAGTTGGCTTTGTCATAACAAGGTGAATCGAAAATCACCGATCCTTCCATGGGGAAGCGATCAAAACGTTCGTAAAGTTTCTCCGATTGATGCCTCATCAGCATACCTCAGCCATGTTCGAATGGCATGGAATGAACGTATGGGTGATGATGAAGATGCCTGGCTGGAAAATCAAATGGTTGTTCTCACTGTACCTGCATCCTTTGATGAAGTCGCACGAGATTTGACTGTTGAGGCTGCACGCATGGCAGGTATTTCAAATGTTGTGTTGATTGAAGAACCTTTGGCGGCCTTTTATAGTTGGTTAGGACGGCATGAAACAGAATGGCAGCGAATGGTCAGCCCAGGAAACCTTATTTTGATTTGCGATGTTGGCGGTGGTACCACAGATTTTACACTTATCGCGCTTAAAGAAATTGATGGCACTCAAAGATTCGAAAGAATTGCTGTAGGAGATCATTTGATTTTAGGCGGCGACAATATTGATTTAACATTGGCCAGAACGATTGCTGAGAAAATGCAGGGCGATTCAGGTCAACAATTGAGCCTTGATCGTTGGCAATCATTGTGCCATCAGTGTCGAGATGCGAAAGAGGCAATTCTATCTGATGTAACAGAATCAAAAACAATCACGCTCATTGGTGAAGGTAGAAGTCTAATTGCTGGAACGTTGTCATCAAATCTAGATAAAAATGAAATTGAAAAAACAGTTTTGGACGGCTTTTTTCCAATAGTTGACGCTGCCGATTTAAAAACAAATGATCATCAAAAGCAACGTAAAGGAATTACCGAATTTGGATTGCCATACGAAAAAGAGCCTGCAATTACCAAACATTTATGTCAATTTTTAGCCAATCATCAAATAGATATCAATAAGTTGCTTCACACCCAGAATATGTATCAGCCGGATGTTATTTTATTTAATGGTGGATCATTAAAACCTCAATGGATACAAAATCGGATCTGTGATTCCATTCAAGCCTGGTCAAAAGCAACGCACCCTCCAGAAATATTAAAAAACCCTGAGCCTTTTCTGGCTGTTGCAGTGGGTGCTGCATACTATGGTTTAGTGAAAATAGGGCATGGGGTCCGTGTGGGCAGTGGAAGTGCCCGATCTTATTATCTGGGTATTGATACAACACAGGGAAAGCAAGCCATGTGCATTGTGGAGCGGGGTCAGGAAGAAGGAAGTGAGAACAAGTTCAACAATAATCCATTTGAGGTGCTTGCCAATCAACCGGTACGTTTTGATCTGTTTAGTTCCAGCTATCGTTCGGGCGATCGAGTGGGCGCTATTTTCGATATAGACGATTCGTTTTCATTGCTACCGCCACTTCAAACTGTTATTCAATATGGTAAAAGTGCCATCCAAAAACACCTGCCAGTTGTCATTGAAACCCAATACTCTGAATTAGGCGCTTTGTCTATCTGGTGCAAAGCAAAACAAACTGAACACCGATGGCAGTTACGATTTGAATTGCGAGATAGAATCAAACAAAAAGAAGTTCTTGCTTTAGAAACCCTTGAAGAATCTCACATAGAGACTGTACGAAATGCAGTTCGAGGTGTATTCTCAACACGCCTGGAATCATCCCCTGAAAAGCTTATGCAAAGAATCAGCGAGATTACCTCAAGGCCAAAGGAAGATTGGCCATTGAATTTGCTTCGGGAACTTGTTGACCTGATGATTTCAATCAAAAATCAACGAAATATCAGCCCACAGCATGAAAGCCGATGGCTCAATCTGACAGGCTACGCCATTCGCCCAGGTTTTGGAGACCCTCTGGATGAACATCGCATTGCTCAATTATGGAAATTGTATAAGTCTGGACCACAAAATCCAAGGAATCCTCAAGTTTTGAGTGAATGGTGGATTTTTTGGCGGCGTATCAGTGGAGGCTTGACTGCTGGCCAACAACGACAATTCATGCAAGATCTGAAACCATTCTTCAAATCAAAGAAAAACTCAATCCGCAGAATTCTACCCCAGGAGCGTATTGAAATTTGGATGGCCATTGCCAACCTTGAACGTCTTAGTAGTGAAGACAAAATGGATTGGGCCAGCCGATTGCTAAATGAAATGACGCCCAAAAAAGCAAAGCAACAGCATTGGTGGGCTTTGTCACGATTATGTGCACGAGAGTTCCTTTATGGACCTGTTGACAGGGTCATTCATAAGGATAAACTTCAGAGCTGGATTCAAAAAATTATGAAAGATGAATGGCGCAATATGAAACCTATTTATGCAGCTATTTCTCAGATGGCCCGAAAAACCGGTGATCGCAAACGCGATTTTGACGATTCCTTTCAACAAAAAATTATTGACTGGATGTTATCCCATGGAGCTGAAAAAAATTATGTGAAATATTTATCTAACGTTATTTCTGTTTCACAACAAGAGGAAAACACCATATTTGGCGAGTCTTTACCTTCGGGTATCGTGTTGCGTCAGTAAATACAAAATATCCCAAATTTTATATTCCCGAAAATTTATTAAGGAACGTTCTGAAAATAAGTTCATAAGCACAATATTTGTAGAGTTTATTTTCTGATCATTCCTAATGATGGAATTAAATAATATGTCATTTCATATTTATGATTATGATTACAAACTGCCCCAAAATTTAATTGCTCAAGCCCCTGTAGAGGCACGAGATGGTTCGCGTCTGCTTGTATATAATCGCAAAACAAAAAAAACTTCGCATTCACTATTTAACCATTTAACCGCTTACCTTACTCCTGATGACCTGTTGGTTGTTAATAATACACGTGTCATTCCAGCGCGGTTACTGGGAAAAAAGGAAACAGGTGGAAACATTGAAGTTTTTGTATTGGATTACAATCAAGCGATACATGAAAAGCCAAATGAAGGATTTCGTTGCAAGTGTATGATTCGGTCATCAAAACCACCGAAAGTGGGATCAACGATCAGCTTTTCATCCCAATATCGAGGGTTGGTTTTATCTCGGCCGGAAAATGGCCGCTGTGACATGCTCTTTTTGTGTGATAATTTTTGGAACTTTTTGAATCAAATAGGACAAACGCCTTTGCCGCCATATATCCAACGAAATCCTGATAATGTTGACAAAAATCGATATCAAACCATATATGCAAAAAATAATGGTGCAGTGGCGGCCCCAACTGCAGGCCTTCATTTTACAACTTCAATATTTGAAAAAATTTCAACATTGGGAATTCAAATTGTTCCGATAACCCTTCATGTTGGATATGGTACATTTATGCCTGTGCGGGTAACAGATATTCGTCAACATACCATGCATTCTGAATATATTGAAATTTCAGAACAATCCGCCCGGAGGATTCAGGAAGCAATCACCGATAAAAAACGTATTATTGTCGTTGGCACGACTGCTGTTCGAACGTTGGAGTATGTATATCAATTGAAAAATAAAATTGTCCCTTTCAAAGGGTATTGTGATATTTTTATATACCCACCATACTCATTTCAAGTTGTTGATGCCATGATTACGAATTTTCACCTCCCCCAATCGACATTGTTGATGATGATCGCTGCATTTGCGGGTCGAATGGAAATACTATCTGTCTATCAAACAGCGATGAATGAAAAATACCGCTTTTATAGTTATGGTGATGCCATGCTGATCATTTAATCAGAATATTGTACAAAAGAACGTGATGAATCAATAAATGTTTCAATTTCTGTCTGATTCAGTTATCTCCTAAAGATATGCAATATCAATTTTGCCCTTGATCTTTTTGTAGCTGTAGGATATTTTTTTAACTGTTTAGACGTCATAGAGAAAAAACAATTTTTACAGCAATAAATTAGGAACGAATAATGAAACTTGTCCCATCTGAGCTTTTTCAGATGAAAATCAAAGGTTTGGCCTCTGATCCAACACAATTTCGAGATCAAACAGCACATACCAGAAAAATATATCAGTTATTAAATTGGAAGAAACAGCATAGGACATTGCCAATAATCGTTGTTTTAATGGGTGGAACCGGCACCGGTAAATCAACGCTGTTTAATGCATTAATAAAAAAAAAGGTAAGTGCTGAAAGTGTCCGAAGGCCAACTACTGGTGGCAGCATTGTTTATATCCACAAAGATGATATCTCAGCATTTCAAGAAACTGATTTTCCTTATCAAATAAACATCCATTCAACGAATAAATTTCCAATTTCAGGCAAAAATAATCAAATGACACTTGTTTCTCATAACGAAAATTTCCATAAACACATATATATTGATTCACCGGATGTTGACAGTATCTGTATTGAAAATAAAAATCATGCCCATCATCTTTTATTACTGGCCGATATCATTCTGTTTGTGACCTCATGTGAAAAATATGCAGATAAAGAACCTTTGGAACTGATCTATCAGGCGAAAAAAATTGGAAAGACAGTGATGATCGTGTTGAACAAAAATGAAAATGCTCAATTATTTCAATCTATTCAAAAGCATTTTTTGAATATTATTGAAAAAAAAGTACCATTTTATTCGATTTTCCACAAAAATCAAACCCAGTTGACTGAATTTCAAACCAGTGTCATGTCTATTTGCCATCACATTGATACCAAATATCAAAAACATAAGTTAAAAAAGCAAGAAACTCTAGCACTTTCAGGTCATTATAACGACTTACTGACGACAATCAACAAAAAAATTAACCAGGAACTGGAAGCTTCGCGCAAAATTGAAACAATACTCACAAATGCCACACTTTCAGCCCGAGATTTGCTGGATCAATCGCCGGTTGCATTTGATCGTACCTATTTTGATAAATGTATTAAACCTCATATTAAGGCTGTGTATGTTCGCCATGATATTTTTGCTCCGGTTCGTCAATGGATAATTACTGCGTTAAAAAAACCATTTTACCTGATCAATCCAGAAAAAAAGGGGATCAGTAAAGAAATCCTCCCGCCTGAAATGGATTTAACGCCTGTTTTATCCGCGTTATCTGAGTATCAAATGTATGTCAAACGACATGTATCATCAAGAATTTTTTTACAGAATGTTATCAAATATTCTCCAGAGCTGGACGAAAAAACAGTAAACTCCATTTTTAATGAAAAAATGAAAGTGATTCATCAATGGCTGTCAGATCAATTTGAACATTTAAATCAAGGGATTCCAATTCAAAAACGTATTGGCATGCATGCGCTTTCCCTAATTTGGGGCATTGCCATTCTTGGGCTTGAAACTGTGTCCGGTGGGGGATTAACTCCCGTTGAGTTGGCGTTGGACTCATTAATTGCGCCCTATATTACAGCTGGAACAACAGAATTATTTGTTGTCAATGAATTAAAAAATATTGTCTATCATTTAAGAAAACAATATATTCAAGTGCTTTACGAAATTATTGACAATCAGCATCGGAATTTTTCCGAAATACTCAAACAATTGCAACCCGAAACAGCACTCAAAAATGGATTGGTACTTTTAAAAAATAGCACTTGACATAAAGCACATTAGCATATAAATAAAAAATTTTTTAATATAAACACAGAAAAGGTTTTTCAATGATTCCAAGACGTTCTATTCTTTCAGTGCCAGGCCACAAAGACAAAATGCATCCAAAAGCAGCCCAAAGCGACGCTGATGTTGTCATGTTGGATTTGGAAGATAGCGTTCCATTTGATGCCAAAGAGAAGGCGCGAAACATTGTATCACAGGCTCTTGAAAAAAATGATTGGGGAAAAAAGACTGTTAGTGTTCGAATTAATGCATTGGACACACCTTTTGCATATAAAGATATTCTTGATGTTGTTCGGGTAAAAACATCATGTTTAGATTCTCTGGTGATTCCAAAAGTCGCAAAAATTGCGGACATTCATTTTGTGGCCCGATTTTTGGATGGCATAGAAATGGATCTCCAAAAAAAGATCCCGATAAAAATAGAAGCATCAATTGAAACAGCACAGGGATTATCAAACATAAACGACATTGCAAAATCATCTAACCGATTAGTTTCATTAGTGTTTGGTATTGCAGATTATACAGCATCTATCGGAGCTCGATTGGTTTCATTATCCGGTCATGGTGATGATGAAAGTGCGTTATATCCCGGACATCGATGGCATTTTGCTCTAAGCCGAATTGTTATGGCAGCTAAAGCAAATGAATTATTGGCAATTGATGCGCCTTATGGTAATTTTAAAGACATGAAAGGGCTGAAACAATCCGCATCAATGGCACGTGCGCTTGGGTGTGATGGTAAATGGGCGATTCACCCGGCGCAGTTATCTTCAATTAATTCTTGTTTTTCTCCTTTGCCAGAGGATATTGAAAAAGCCTCTACAATTTTAAATGCGTGTCAAAGCAAGAATCAAAATGAAGTGATTGCCATTGATGGTCATATGATTGATCAAGCCACAGTTCGTTTGGCACAAAATACATGGGAATTGGCAAAACAGTTAAACCATATGAGTATTGATGATTCACATAAAAAATAAAAATAATGATTGACATCTCTAAAAGTGAATGCTAATTTTTGTCTATTTAATGTTTTTCCATTTGAGACTTAATGATAGATTAAATGTGCAATTGTTTGAAATTGTTAAACAATTTCTTAAACTAAACATTCGATAATAAAAACAATTCAATAGTATATTGGTTTCTTTGATCGTATGCTGCATTCAAAATGTAGCGAAGAAATGGTTTTTTTAAGCCATTTATTTACAATTTTAATCAAAAATAAAGGGGATACAGACTATGAAAACGTGGAAACGTGCTCTCAGATCAATATATATATGTATTGGTTTGATTTTTGGACTCATATTATCAACAAATTCAATTTATGCTGAGGGAAACATTCACTATGGACGTTTGAATGTCAAACCAAAGATTGTCTCATCGATTGAGCATGTAAGCAATGTCTTTTCAGAAGCTGACAATGAAGTTGAAGATACAATATTTCTGTTTCAACCTTGTATTATGCTCGAATACTTGGATAATCGTCCGGATAATTATTTCCAAATGGGTTATGACTTAAAACTGGCGTCATATTTCAAACGAAATAACAATAATTATCAGGCGCATGAACCCTATATTAAGGTTGGCTTGCGGACACCATCCGGATTTATCGCTAAATTTAGTGAGCAATTTATGAAAACTGCTGATCCATTGGGTTCAAACAATAGCTATGGTAAAGGCAAACGTACTGGACGGTCAGAAAACGTTATTGATTTTACGTTTGGACAATTTTTTACAGATCGTTTGTCAGTTGAAACAATGTATCAGAATTTTGCATTGCGCTATCGAGATGCAGTAGATCAGCATCAAGATCGAACAGACAATATTTTTTCACTGGCAATGTATATGTTGATCACTGACTCCAGAAAAACATCCTTATTAGCAGAATATCGTTTTACTAGTGGCACCTATGATCGCCAACCATCAGATACTTCAGAAGATCATAATATTAATACATTTCTGGTTGGATTTCGATTCGAACCCGGTGGCAAATTAATGGGTTCCGCCAAACTGGGATTTGAGGATAAAACTTTTGATAACCCCAACGCATTAATCGGTAAAAATGAATACAAATATGAAGATAATAGTACATGGGTTATTGAAACCAGCGTGTTGTTTCAGATGTCTGAAATTACAAACTTTGGATTTCAGTTTATCAGAAGCATTGAAGGGTCTCCAGATAGAGATGCAGCCTCATATGTGGACACCAATATTGATTTTAATCTAAAACATAAAGTTCACCATAAAACTTTTTTTAAATCTGGCCTCACCTGGATCAATTCTGACTATCGGGATGAAAGAGATGGAAAACCCAATAAGTTTTTTAATCTATACAAATTACAATTTGGCTTTGAGTATGCGATGAGAGAATTGATCAATATCACAGGAAGGTATCTTTATGAAACAAAAACTGCTAGCCACTCTGACTATTATAGTTCAGAGTACTCAGGAAGTAGTTTACTACTCGGGATAGATGCCAGGTTCTAAAAAAAATTAAGCACAGCTACTGAAAACAGAATCATATAAGCGCGAACCCTCATTCATTGGTGATACAGTAGCACTCCAATCAGGAAACAATACTAAAAATTTGATCAGTTAAAATAAAAAAAGGGGATGAGATCCCCTTTTTTTATTGTGATAAAATCAACAGCTCAGGAAATATTATGCTTATTTTTCAAGCCATTCATATTGAACGTTCAAAGTTCTTAATGACAATCTTGTGTGTATTGATAATGGTTTTGACCGCCTGTGTTTCACAAACCGGACCGGTCGTTACAGTCAAATCCATAGACTCAGGTCTCTCAGAGGCCATTTCACCGGAATATCAGAAAGAAATTGATGAAATTAAACGTTCCGCAACACAAAAAGAGAGTCCTTTGGATCAGGTGATTGAATCGACACACAACATGTCTGTAACCGATTATTTAAAACTTCATCCGGAAACGATGAATAGAGAAAAAGTGGATTATAAAGTGGGTGGATATGATGTTTTAAGCATAACAGTCTATGAAGAAGCTGATTTATCACGAGACCAAATACGAGTTGCAGCCGATGGATATATTACATTTCCACTGGTTGGTCGAATTAAGGTCGAAAATTTGACGATATCCGAAATTGAACAACGTATTTCTCAAAAATTAATGGAAGGTCAATTTTTGTTTGATGCCCATGTTTCTGTCATGGTTGAAGAATATCGCAGTAAACAATATTTGATATTGGGATCTGTCAAGGCTCCCGGGAAATATTACCTTCGTGAGCAAGAACGTATTCTGGATGCTATCTCCCGATCCAAAGGTATTGACTTTGAACAGGGTGGCAAGCAGGCAATGATTGTTCGAACAGAATATGCCAATACTGAATACGAACGAAAAATTGTGATCCGCATAGACCTAGAGGCTTTACTCAATGGAAGTGACCAGCAGTCCAATATTCCTTTACAAGATAATGATGTTCTTTATTTTCCCAAACCTGAATTCTTTTATATTATTGGGCAGGTCAAGAACCCTGGTTCATTTCCATATGTTCAGAAAAAAGTGACACTTGTTGAAGCAATCAGTATGGCTGGGGGATTTACAACGATTGCAGCACGAAATCGTACTCGGATTATTCGGGTGGAAAATGGCGTTGAAAAAATCATTGAGGTCAAAGTTGATGCAATTACAAATTCTGGAAAAAAAGGTCAGGATGTCACTATCCAGCCTGAAGATGTCATTGTTGTGCCAGAAAGCTTTTTTTAATATAAAAAGCTGTTGGGCAAAAAGCATTGGCATCTGGACCTTATCTAGCATATATTTAAGGATGAAACCTTTAGTTTACATATACCAACAGGAATAAAACCCAAAAGTTATAATTAAAAAACTGGTTATCAATATGAATACAGACGAACAACAAATTGATATTAGAAATTATCTTCAGGTAATGATGAAGCGGAGATGGACAATTATCTCTGTTTTTACCATTATTTTTGTCAGTGTTTTTATCTATACATTGACAGCAACACCAATTTATCAATCCACTGTAAGGCTGGTCATAGAAAAAGAAAACCCCAATGTGGTTTCTATAAAAGAAGTTATGTCAGTGGATGCCTCCACAACGGATTATTATATAACACAATACAAAATTATCGAAAGTCGTACCATCGCACGCGAGGTGATCAAACGCCTCAATTTAAAAGATAGCGAGGAATTTAACCCCAAGCCCAAAAAAAATTTTCTATCCAATATCAAACAAAGCATCAAAGATATCAAAAAATCCATTCAAGATTCAGTTTTGTCCATTTTTAGAACCGGAAATCAAGAAAATCTAGCCAATATTGAAGAATCTGATGCCCAGTTAGTATCAGCTTTTTTAAGTCGAATTAATGTTTCGCCCATTAGAAATAGCCGATTAGTGGATCTTAATTTTATTGCCAGAGATCCCAGACTTGCTGCATTAACTGTGAATACCCTTGCAAACGTATATATTGAAAAAAAATTGGAAACAAAATTAAAAGCAGTCAAAAATGCGGTTTTGTGGCTTCATGAACGTGTGGATGAAGAACGTAAAAAAGTCGAAAAAGCCGAAAGAAAGTTATTGGAATATAAAGAAAAAAAAGGCATCTTTACTGACTTTTCAAGTGATGTTGAAAAAATAACTGCACAGAAATTGGCGAAATTGAACGCTCAAGTCATCGATGCTGAGGCGCATCGTGTGGAAGCTGAAACACGATACAAACAGGCTTTGGCCTTGAAAAAAAATCCAGATATGTTGGACTCTATTCCTGAAGTTTTACGCAATGATTTGATCCGAGAAATCAAACAGATGGAAGTTAACCTATACAAACGTATTTCTGAATTATCAAAAAAATATGGTAAAAATCACCCCAAAATGATTGCCGTCCAGTCAGAGATTGACTCTTTAAATGACAGAAAGCATAAAGAAATTCAACGAGTAATCAATTCATTGCGTAATGAATATCAGGTTGCTTTGGCCAAAGAGAAAACTTTACTTCAGGCACTGAGCAAACAAAAAAAAGAAAGCATGGAATTGAACCAAAAATCCATTCAGTATGGCGTGCTTCAACGCGAGGCCGAAAGTGCAAGGCACATGTATGAACTTCTAATAAAACGCTTTAAAGAAACATCTCTCACTGAGGATATGAAAACCGGAAATGTTCGCATTGTTGACCCTGCAGAGACGCCGAAATTTCCCATTCGACCGAGAAAAAAGTTAAACCTTTTTTTAGGCATTATTTTTGGTTTATTTATAGGGATTGCAGTGGCATTTACCTTTGAATTTTTGGATAACACACTGAAGAATCCTGAAGATATTCGAAACTATCTCAATATTCCTTACCTTGGGCCTGTACCCACCTTCGATATTGAACGTGAAGATATAGATAATCCTGAATTGATCACCCAGTATTCACCAAAATCGACTGCCAGCGAATCCTATCGTGGTATTCGAACCAGTCTGCTATTTTCATCAGCAGACAAACCGCCTAAAATAATTCTGGTGACCAGTGCAGGGCCCAGTGAAGGCAAAACGTTAACATCCACAAACCTGGCTATTACTATGGCGCAGGCTGGCAGTCGCGTTGTTATCGTTGATTGTGATATGCGGAAACCTAAAGTACATAAAATGTTTGGTATCGGTCGAGATAAAGGTATGTCCAGTGTACTTGTGAGCAATGAATTGGAAAATGTGCTTCAGGATGTTATTATTCATTCGGATATTCCTAACCTGGATGTTATCCCCTGTGGACCCATCCCGCCAAACCCATCGGAAATCATCGGCTCCCAAAAGATGAACCGAATCATGGAAAAGCTACTGGAACAATACGATCGCGTTATTTTAGATTCTCCACCAATCACCGCAGTGACGGACTCCACGATTCTTGCAAAATTTGTCGATGGCGTTATGTTGGTTGTCCATGCTGGCGTGACTCCCAGGCAGGTTGTCAAGACCGGACTTGAACAGTTACAGGGTGTGGATGCCAGTATTTTGGGGGCGGTGCTAAATGATGTGGATACAGGTAAGGAAAGCTATTATTATTATCAGTATTATTATTACTACTATGGTGAGGATGGCGAAAAAAAACATCGGAACCGAAGAAAAAAACGATCTTCAAAACGCTATGGATAAACACTTATGATTGACATACATGCACATATTCTACCTGGTTTTGATGATGGCCCCGCAACACTGAATGATACGATTGAAATGCTTCAACAGGCGCAAACCGATGGTATCCAATCAATTATTGCGACGCCCCATACGTTGAATGGTATTTATACATGCTCTCCTGAAATGATTTTTAAAGGAATTGAGGATCTAAGCATTGAAATAGAAAAGCATGATATTTCGATAATCGTGCATCCAGGAATGGAAATTCATATTTGTGAAGATCTTCATACCCAAATTGAGAATAAAAGTTTAATATCCTTAAACAATTCACGTTATGTTCTAATAGAACTCCCCGCACCACTGATTCCACCTCATTTTAAGGATATTGTTTTTCAACTCAGGCTCAAAGGTTACTATCCAATCCTGGCACATCCAGAAAGAAATTTTGCTGTCCAAAAAAACCCGGAAATGATTTATGATTTTATTGAATGGGGGGTTTTTATACAATTGACAGCAGCAAGTATTTCTGGTTTTTTTGGGGGCAGAATTCATAAATTATGCAATCAAATGTTGAAAAATCGTCAGGTACATTTTTTGGCCTCAGATGCTCATTCCGCTGATCTTCGACCATCAGTTTTATCTGAAGCATATTATAAATGTGAAAAAATACTAAAAGATCGAAAAGAAGCACGGGCTTTAATTGAAGGTAATCCAAAAAGTGTGATTGAGAATAAGCCAATTGATATGAACGATCCTATCAAGAAAAAAAAATGGTTTCGTTTGTTTTAAAAATATTCAACTTTTTTACCATTAAGAAGGAAGCAAAAATGGAAGAGAAAAATTTTCCAAACGCATTGATTGACACAACATTGGGACATTTTCAGGTTGAATTATGGGAACATCGCGCACCCATTACTGTCAAAAATTTTGTACGGTATGTTCGCGAATCCTTTTATGATGGTACCATCTTTCATCGCGTCATTGAAAATTTTATGATACAAGGTGGTGGTTTAACACCTGATATGCGTCAAAAACAAAGTGGTCTTCATAGCCCCATACGCAATGAAGCGGATGCAGGACTTTCCAATGTTCGAGGTACCATTGCAATGGCGCGAACACAGGACATTGATAGTGCTTCATCACAATTTTTTGTTAATGTCAATGATAATACATTTCTGGACCATCAAAACGATACACAAAAAGGATTCGGTTATGCTGTATTTGGTCGTGTTATTGAAGGTATGGAAGATGTGGTTGACAAAATTAGTCAACTGAAAACCAGTACAATTGGCCCGCACAGTGATGTACCTGCAAAACCGGTTATGATTAATTCGATTAAAATTTTGTAAGTTCAGGCGGATTTGATTTTTGCGTTTCACTGAAACACACAAATCTTATAGAGCTTGCATCTTTTTTAAAGGTTCTTAATACATAAAATCAGTTCCTACCAATTTAGTATTGATAATTTCGGTTTTTTTTGATATAGATAAAAATTTTATCCAAAATTCGTTCAATAATGATGAACAAGCGATACGAACAGTGTATTCACTTGTTCATATGTGAAGGGTACAATGGAATAAAGCGATCTATTCAGATTAGGAGTAAGCAAACTTATTCCGCAATACCCAATGGAAAGGATATGAAAACAATGACAGTAGAAGAACTACAACAACTGGATTTATTCAAAGAATTATCTTATTCTGAAGCAGCTCAGATACATGCCATCAGTAAAACAGCACGTGTCAATGAAGGAGAATCCCTGTTTGAAATGGGAAATCCGGCGCATTCGTTTTTTGTCATTTTGTCGGGTGATTATATGATATATTTTAGTGATGGTACAGCGTTCACGCTTCATCAACGTGGCGAAATTACCGGATGGTCAACAGTTGTACGTCCCTATCAATATACAGGCACGGCAGTTGCGTTGACAAATGGTGAGGTGATCGCTTTTGATGGCAGTGAATTACTGAGATTGGTACAGGGGGATGCTGCTTTAGGAGATAAGATCATGGCAAAGGTTTATGCGACAGTTGGAGAACGTATTGCCTTTGCACAGAGCCGTTCAATAGAAAACGAATCATTCAAATCGAATGATTATTAATGGAGGATTGATTATGTATGGATTGGAAGCCATTTCACATAATAATGGATGGGCGATTTCTGTTGTCGGTATCCTGATTGTTTTTACAGGGCTGGTCACATTGTCAATGTTGATCCGAATTTTTCCAAAAATAATTGGGATGATTGAAGGCACTGAAACACCTAAACCAGCGGTTCAAAAAGAAACAAACGCTCAACCCAAAACGCCTGAGCCCACGATTGATAGCTCAATCAAGGAATCGGTTCGACAATACCAATATTTGATTTCCTGGATAGGAGAGCCTTTTTCCTTACCGAGATTAATTGAGCTGGCGAATAAGCGCGGTCTTGTCAGACCCCACGCCACAATCAGTAAAATGATTCATGCATCAGTGATTCAGCCTGATGGTCAAGGATATTTTTTATGGCATGCCAGATAATGGCATTATCATAAAAACATTACGATGGATATGCTTGATGGAAAATTGAACCAGTTCGCATGTCTAAATATAAGGATAAGTTATGGATGATATTCTAAAACTATTTGCTGATTTTTGGTCAAATACCGGTTTTGCTATGGCAGATTACAGATACATTATTATGATTGCTGTCGGATTAATATTTATCTATTTGGGAATTGCCAAGCATTACGAACCTTTACTTCTGGTTCCCATTGGTTTTGGTATACTGATGGGAAATATTCCAGTTTTTAAAGGTCTAGGACTCGCAATTTATGAAGACAATAGCGTATTGCACTATTTATATTTTGGTGTGACATCGGGAGTTTATCCTCCTTTAATATTTTTAGGCATCGGTGCTATGACAGACTTCTCAACAATGTTAGCACGCCCAAACCTGATGTTATTGGGTGCGGCAGCACAAATGGGAGTGTTTTTAACTTTTTTGGGCGCTCTGGCTTTAGGATTCGCACCAAATGATGCGGCATCAATTGGTATTATTGGAGGTGCTGATGGTCCAACTGCAATTTTCTTATCTGCCAAGTTGGCGCCCAACTTGATCGGTCCAATTGCCATTGCTGCATATTCCTATATGGCATTAGTGCCTGTGATACAGCCACCTATTATGCGTTTATTAACGACCCGAGAAGAACGACTCATTAAAATGGAAGAAGCGCGAGAGGTCACTAAACTTGAAAAGATTATTTTTCCCATCGCAGGTTTTTTACTTTGTTGCTTTTTGGCACCAGCTGCTTTGCCTTTATTGGGGATGCTCTTTTTTGGGAATCTTCTTAAAGAGTGTGTTGTTGCAGAACGTCTGGCACAGACAGCCAGGACAGCTTTAATTGATACTGTGACCATTCTTTTGGGAATTACTGTTGGCGCAAGTACTCAGGGAGATGTCTTCCTAACGCCAAGCTCGGTGGGAATTTTCATTTTGGGTGCAATATCATTTGGCATTGCGACAGCTTCGGGCGTCATCTTTGCAAAAATGATCAATTTCTTTTCCACTGTTAAAATAAACCCATTGTTAGGAGCCGCTGGGGTTTCTGCCGTGCCAGATTCTGCAAGGGTGGTTCAAATGGTTGGTCAAGAAGAAGATCCGAGTAATTTTTTGTTGATGCATGCAATGGCTCCAAATGTATCTGGTGTCATTGGTTCGGCCATTGCAGCGGGTGTGCTGTGGAGCTTTATGAATTAGACGTGCTCTCAACCCAGGTTCATGTTCGGAGCGATCGCCCCTTTTCAAGAGAAAATCTGAACTGTTGATATCATACATTTTCGATTATTCCTTCTGTCACTTGTGATTTGCCCTTGAGCTCAATTTGTTTACCTACAATTGCTCGAGGGCAAACAGCATATGGTTCGTTGTTGATATTTCTCACACGCTCCTTCGATGGATGGTTATGAGTTGCTCGTTCACAGTCTCTGCCGGCTCTACCTGGGAATGCATTCCTGGTGAATTTGTTCCCGGTTCTCTTTTTAGGTTGCAGAGCCACTCAAAAATAGCCGGAACAACAATCATATATACATTTGTTTTTTTTACCATAATGCCCTGAATATGATAATAAATACCATCTATTTCATTTGCTTCAATGACATCATGGTTAAAGAACAAAATAAAAAATTACATTCACAAACCATTTTGGTTACACTCCATTAAATTTTATCATTTGCTGGATATTAATGATGCGATATATAGCCTATCTTTTTTCTTGCTTGCTATTTCCATGTGTGATCGGTGCAACTCAATTCGAAGTATCCATGTCTGAAGCGAAAAGTTATTCACAGCAAACCCCATATTATTCAAAACAAACGCCCTTTGCATCCCAAAGTATTGTTTCTGCGCCACCATCAATTATGGGTAAATCAATCTCTCCTATTTATGGCTATCCGGTTTTTTGGATGTGTCCCATTTCAAAAGAAAAAACTATTGAAAAGGGACCTTCTTGTGTGGTGTGTTTTTTTTATGGAGGATCTCAAAAAGGAATTGAAAAAAAGTTTTTTGAAATCCGAAAAATTTTATCCACGTCTCATGGTCCAAAACTGATCAGACAACTATGGGTTATTCGTTTAAAAGGAAAGGATGACAAATATGCCTTAATTCTTGAGCCTCTTCACTCCAAAAAAGAAGATGTCATTAACATTGCGAAAGAATTAGCAGTCATAATAAAGCAATCAAAGAATATTAAGGGTAAAGCTCGACTGGATAAATTTGCAACGCCTTTATGCTCTGATATCATTAACAGTGAAATTCGATATCAACCACGTTCGCCATCAAACCAACCTCAAGACAATACCAACCTTTCTAAGATTTTAGATCAGTTGGATGATGCACGATATTTTTTACAAAATCATGTCAATGATCAAAAAACAGATCATAATACTGTCATTATAGCCACTTATGATCGAGAAAACGATCGATTAATCCACATAACTTGTCCTAAGGATGCGAAAGCGTTTAAGGATAAAAAAAGTAACCTCGTCATTGTAAAGGAGTCGGGTACCGGAGTTGGTACCATGTACTATGTAGGGAATGCCCCGGAAGCTTCAGATGCTATTGATAGTAAGTTTTCTGTTCCGGCCATTGCATTTCCAATTAAAATGCCCGGCATCTCTGATGGGCCTCAACATGTTGTCAATACACCTTTTAATAGAGATCTGGATACCGATTCAATGGTTGAATATGGCCTGAAATATGTCAGAGAAAAGGTGCATGAAGCTTTTCTAGAAATTGAATCATTGAACGTCTCATCACGATTTGTGACAGGAAAAACACTTCATGAAGCCCTTCCAGAACAAACGCGCTCAATTGTCATGACCCTTTTGCTGATCGAACATATGGATTATGCAAATTATTGGCCGTATCTTTTATATCAAAAAAAGAAACGACATCGGATTTTATTGGGCATAAAGAAGGATTATGCCAAAAAACTTGATGATTTAATGAATTCACAGATGCGAAAAGTCTTGGTCAATCTAGCAGCCAATGAAGAACAGTCCTATCATTATGCCATGAGTCGCTCCGGTGCTTATGGACTCGTTCAAATGATCAAACCCACCTATAATGCGCTATTAAAACTCTATCCCAAAGCGCAATTAATTAAAGATTTTTATGGCGGCATGCGTCATCATTCTAATGCAATCATGGCGCAGTTACTCCATCTTGATTCTGAACTCTTCACTCTCAGTCAGGCAACCCCCCTTCATGGTATCATTCATCCTGATAATATAAATCAGAATGCAGATCTGGTTTTCGATTTATTGATTGCAGGTTATAATTTTTCTGCACCGAGATTGATGAACCTGATTAATCGAAAAGGGCGTGATCCCAAAAAATGGAAAAAAAGACTTCCCTGGGAAACTCAACTGTATTTATTGAAAGCACAATTTGTTCGAAAAAAAATGGAAAACTATTTAAAACCTTAACGCCTTGTCTCTAAAGAAAAAAACTCAAAAAGGACATGGAAAAATGGAATTGATCAATACACTGGTGCAGAAACCATTGAGATTCCGCATCCAACTTTAAAAAATGGAGATCCATGTCCTGAATGCCCTAATGGCAAGGTTTACAATGTGTCTCCTAGCGTATTTGTATATATCAAAGGCAATCCACCAATCAATGCAGAAATATATCAAACAGAAAAACTAAGACTTAAGATCAGAACTTTACAATTTATGTGGTGTCGATTTATGTGCAATTGATTGAATTGGGGCATTGACAGCCCAGATACTTGTAACAGAAATTGGTCTTGACATGAGTAAATAGCAGTCATCTAAACTTTTTTGTTCCTGGTTAGGTTTATGCACAACAAATAAGAAATCAGGCGGAAAAATATGAGGAGGTGTATTATGGTAAAAAAACATATATTAATAAATCAAAATAAAACAAAGCACATCGAAAACAAAACTTTACACCTTAAGGGATTTCGGCACCCCGACAACCATCTGAAATTTTTTTGAAATTTGAAGTGCTTCTTAGCAACTTCGGCGCTTGTTTGTAAAAAAAACTTGAACATCGAGTAAAATGAAACATAAGATTCCAGAAAATGCTTGACTTAAAAACTTCTCCTGTTTATTATAATATTTTATGAGTTAGCTCAAATTGCAGGTAAAAACGAAACAAGCCAATGAGCAAAACCAATGTAGGGTCGAACCTTATGTTCGCCCTCCAAACAATAACTGGAATCAAACCTATGTCTGGAAATGTATGTGTTTTGGTCATAGGTTCATTTATTGTTCGGAGGGCGAACATAAGGTTCGCCCCTACATTTGTTTTGCTCATTGGTTTGATTTCGGTTTGACCTGCAATTTGGGTTACACTCATAATTTTATTCACAATTGTGTCATCCTCTGAAAAATTCTTTTCAGAGCGTTGATTAACTTAAAAACTCGGTAAGCCAAATTGAATCATTAATGTCGGGTTTACCCAAAAATGAAGGAAAAACGATGTCTTGGGATTGGGAAAAACTTCAAAAACAACAACAACGTCAATACAACCGGGCCCCAACACCTCCAAACTGGGATCATATTTCCGATAAGTTTGACAAGTTCAAAAACTTAAAAGTGCCGGGTACCTGGCTAATTGGACTTTTGCTGCTACTTATTTATGCAGGCTCGTCCATGTTTTTTACAGTTGCGACTGATGAGGCCGGTGTTGTACAACGATTTGGAAAGTACAATCGAACTGTTGGACCAGGTCTAAATTATAAACTTCCAGCAGGTATCGAAAAAGTCACTAAAGTCAAGGTAAAATATGTGTATAAAGAAGAATTTGGACTTCGTCCAATTCGGCAAGTACAACAAACCAGATATTTGGGAGATTCTGAACGAAGTGTGGCTTTAATGCTGACTGGAGATTTGAACGTTGCGGTTGTCCCCTGGATTGTTCAATACAGAATACAAGATCCCTGCCTTTTTTTGTTCAAGGTCCATGATGTTCGTCGATTGCTAAGAGACCTTTCAGAATCGACAATGCGATTGATCGTTGGGGATAGAAGTATTAATGAAGTGATCAGTAAACGAGAAGAGATTGCAGATCAGGCAAAGTTATTGCTTCAACAAGAACTGGATAAGGCACATACAGGCATTCATATTGTAACTGTTGAAATGAAAAAAACCAATGTCCCCCAAAAAGTTCAGCCATCATTTAATGAAGTCAACCAGGCCATTCAAGAAAAGGAAAAGGTTATTTATCAAGCCAAGGAAGACTACAACAAAGCGATTCCCGCTGCCCGTGGTGAAGCAGAACGTGCAATAAAAGTGGCTGAAGGTTATGCACTAGATAGAATTAACCGAGCGAAAGGTGATGCCGCCCGATTTTTGTCTCAATATAATAAATATGTTAATGCAAAGGATGTGACACGTCGTCGGATGTATTTAGAATCCATGAAAAAAGTATATCCAAAGCTTGGAAAAGTATTTGTATTGGACTCAGATCAAAAAAATATTCTGCCCCTAATTAACCTTGATACATTGTCCTCAAAAAGCCTGCCCCCGACAAATACAGACGATCAAGCCAGTGCCAAAGGAGGTAACAAATGAATACAATAATTACAATCATTAAAGAGAATAAAGAAGTTGTCAGTATTACCGCACTGATCGCTTTTGCGCTGTTTTTCTTTTTATCTGCATATACGATTGATGAAACAGAGCAGGCAGTTATTACACAATTTGGAAAGGTGATTGGAAAGCCTAAAATGGAACCAGGGTTGTATTTTCGAGTACCATTGATCCAGCATATTAATAAATTTCCCAAAAATTTGCAGGAATGGGATGGCGATCCTGGACAAATACCGACCCTTGACAAAACTTATATATGGGTCGATACATTTGCGAGATGGCTGATAGTGGATCCGGTTAAATTTTTTCAAACTGTGACGAATATCGGAAGTGCGCTCGGAAGACTTGACGATATTATTGATCCGGCAGTTCGCAATTTTATTACATCCTATCCCTTAATCGAAACAGTCCGACAGACCAATCGAAAGATGGATACATTTGAAATGGGAATGGATGAAAGCAATGAACGTCATATCGGAACGATTAAGGTTGGGCGAGAAAAGATCACTGAAGGTATTCAAAAGCAAGCCAAACCCAAATTAGAAGCTTTTGGAATCGAACTTGTTGATGTTAAAATCAAGCGGGTTAATTATGTGGAACAGGTACGTGAGTCTGTTTATGGGCGTATGATTGCTGAAAGAAAACAAATTGCTGAAAAATTTCGATCTGAAGGACAGGGTGAAGCACGTAAAATTTTGGGTAAGAAAGAGCGCGAATTGAAACGAATTAATTCTGAAGCCTATAAAACTGCCCAGGAAACTATGGGACAGGCAGATGCTGAAGCCATATCCATTTACGCCAATGCATATGAAAAGGACCCAGATTTTTATTCTTTTCTTCAGACACTGGAAAATTATAGTACAACGATCAATAAAGATACATCATTGATTTTATCTACTGATGCCGAATATCTGAAATTCTTTAAAGGATATTCAATTGAATAATCGCACATACGAATAAAAATTGGGGGGGAAATGATTGGCACATTGTATCAATACACATGCCAATTTGCACAGGAAGGTGTTTTTTTATGTTATAGCGGGCCAACATCTCATGAGGTTTTGGTTAGCACAGGTAATACGTTGAAACAATTCCTAGACGAAAAAAAAGTGGATAAAAAACAATTCTATTGCATTTTTTCTGTTTACGTGGAAATGTTTGAAAATATTATTCGCTATGGCGTTGATTGCTTTGGAGATAATATTTGCCTGGAACGCTGTCGATATCCATATGGTATTATTACAGTAAGCTTGAACAATGATCAATTTACAGTAAAATGTGGTAATATTATTGCTCTGGAGCAAAAAAACAAATTAACACAATACCTGAAATCGATTATAGAGATGGAACCCCAAATCATTCGTGATTATTACCGGGAGAAACGAAAACAAAAAGTTAACCCCGATAGCAAAGGTGCTGGACTTGGATTAATCGAAATCATTCGAAAATCCTCCCAGCCCATCACCTTTTCTTTTGATTATATTGATGACTATTTTTTGTTTTTTTCTTTGACAGCAGTTATTTGAAGGAGTTTGCCATGAAAAACCTTGAAATTTCAAAAACTAAAACCACACCCGAAATTCTTTTTAATTTTTCTACAAACGAATTATCCATTAAAGGTGAATCATTTCCTGAGAATACTTCAGAGTTTTATGCCCCGATTTTTGAGTGGTTAGAAGAGTATTTGGGTACAATTAGCGACCAACTGGTTGTTGTGAATATCGAACTAATATATTTTAATAGCAGCAGTTCAAAAGTATTGATGGACCTGTTTGATATGCTTGAAGATGCCGTTCAAAATGGCAAAGATATACTTGTCAACTGGCGTTATGATGAAGACAACGAAATGGCAGCAGAATATGGTGAAGATTTTATGGAGGATTTGGAGAATCTTCCATTTAAACTGGTTGAGATATAGTGAAGATTTAGCAGTCGTTTTTTTACTTCTTTAAGACCCAAATCTAAATGCTTTGGTGGGACTTAAAACATCCGAAAAAATATTGATCTGCTTTTTCCTGTTGATTCATTCAAAAATAACCCATATTTGCTAACACACCCTACATTATATAAATTTGTCTTGAAAAAGAACGTCCCCACTTATTGCGCTTAAACTGTTTCTCTTTTTTTTGAACCAGGATTCTCTGGAAAAGATGAATTAAGATGAAATAAAACACATTTAACCCGCTTTTCGGCTTAAAAAAACCTATGACCGCAAAATTCAGTTGGGTTTGTTCTATGCACTGTCATTATTAACATAAACCCCATCTCATTATCAAGTATATGACCTCAAAATAAAGATCAATTCCGCACGATGCCTTGAAATAGCTAAACTATATAACAGAACTATTTTATAAAACACTTTGAGTCCCATAGGGACGACAGATAATAGCCTGGAGTTTCAACTCCAGGCGGGCGTACTTTTTCAGGAAATCAAGCTTAGCCTGACGGCTATGGGGTAAAGCAGGGTAAAGCCCATAGCCATCAGGTTAGTGTTTCTTAGGAATGTTTTCGCTCCGGCAATTTAAATGGTTATCCAGTCAATCGTCGATATATTACCGGCAGTTTGTCTGGTAATTCTTTAACATCCTGAATCAGAGTATGTTTGCCCTTACCATACATTAAGTCCAATTCATCAGACGCCTGAACATTCACTGTAATACCATGAACAAATACATTTAAGGCCCTGGCTTCTCGAATGGCCATTCGAGAATCTTCAATGGCATATGTAGATTTGTAATCCAAATCGTTGGGAAGGCCATCGCTGAGAATAATTAACAGGCGAACCTTTGATGTTGTTTGTAATATTTGTGAGGTGGCATGACGTACCGCAGCTCCCATGCGAGTACTTCGACAGGGCGTTAATGCACTCAGACATCGTTTTATATCTGCAGAATGAGGCGAATCAAATGATTTGACATTAAAAAAATCAACACATTGTCTTCCCAATCCTGAAAATGCGGCAATAGCAAAACGATCTCCTGATTGCTGAAGGGCCTCACAAAACAAAACGATCGCTTCTTTTTGAACCTGCAATATGCGCTGATGAGACCCTGAAATTCTAAAACCAGTCGATCTTGACAGGTCAATCAATAAAAAGACAGATACATCACGCTGCTGTTTGACATGCTTAATATATAAACGATCTGTTGGCGTTTTTTTCATTTTTCGATCCACCGCATTTTCTATCAACGCACGATAATCAAATTCATCTCCTTCACACCATTGTCTTAAAAACACCATATCTTGTGGACGAAGTAATTCAAAACTTTTTCGGATTCTTTTAAGAATTCCTCGGTATCTTTTCAGGGTCAGTTCATAAAAATAAAGACCTTTGGTGCCAACATCAATTGATTTCGCGTATACCCGTGTATGGGCGGGTAAGTAATCACAAAGGTTGCAATCCCATTCTTTGTAAGTAAAAGATGGGTCTTGGCGCTGAGTTGTGTTTTCTGATACAGATCGGTCTGATTTTTCAAATAACTGATCGATTTCAGTATCATCCATATCAAGTTGTTTACCGGTACGTTGTTTAAACATACGACGAAGATCTCTGATCGCAATGATTCCATTTTTTTCAGCCAGACGATTGCGAATATCAGATTGATAAATGGGGATGTTCAAATCTTTTAATTTCTGTCGAATAATTTTTGCACGAATATCAAAGGTTTGTAATTCCCTGTAAAAAAGTCCAATGCTGATTCTGCGGCCAAAAGGCGGGGTGAGCTTTGTATAATCAATTTGTTCCTGTTTGTACCATTGATATAAAGATGGAAATATTTGATCTACGAGAACAGCTGAATTTTCCACAGACATTTTATGTGTTAATTGACCAGTAATGGTTTCGATGAGACGTTCCAGATTGTCGTAAATAATTCGACATTGTTTTTTTTGCATATTCAATGCAATGCGAGCATATAAATAAAAAATGGGCGAGGCTTTGGCATCATGTTTAATAATTCGAACAGCTTCTTTTTGAATCATGGGCAATGCATGACGAATCATACCTGGATAATAATAAGACAGGCACATGCGAATACGCCCCTGTTCAATAACATTGAATACATCCTCAGCCATTGTTGGATGTTGAAACAATGAAAAAAAATAATCCGGATCTGGCGTGATTAAGTCCTGATGTTTTCCCAATTCGGGTTTACCCATCAGTGCCAATACCTTTTCCAAATCAAAATGAAAAGTGTTGAACTCGCACAGGCCGGCCTCAAATCGGAGCAAAGATTTATATATCCTAATATTATCACGTCTGCTGGAAAAAATCCCCATTTCATCAGGCAAATAAATGGTTTTACTATCAGTACATACTTGAATTGTTGTGTCTTCTATATTGAGATATGACATTGGACGAATTTTCAATGGTAACCCGGTTCGGGCCTGAACGTAATGAATCAGGGGTTCTATGATTTGAGAAAGGGAAACAACCGATTGGAGTTCCCGAAATTTTTCCTGTGCAATTTGAGTATCAATGGTTAAAAACAATGCACCATGTTCTGGATTGTTTTCGTATAGGGTAATGGCATGCTCAATAAATTGATTTAAGGCTGACTCAGATAAAATATTCAAACCATCCTGCATACCTTTAGAAAAATGTTGCGCCCATTGAGGACAAAAAGAAATAACTCGCATCAGTTGTTGCATTTGATACAATCGTCGATCTTTGTGCATGGCTGCGCAGCATTCTGGAATTTTTTTTGAGAGAATCTGACTGTCCTGAAATCGTAAAGATTTTGAAAAGGTTTGGTGAAGCAATTCGATATACAATTCAGCACTGGCGAGGTCGGATTCATCCAAGAAATCACATAAGACATCAAATGGGACAGTTAATGTATGTGGACCTGTTTGGCGCATATTTTCAATGGCTTGTAAGAATAAAAGCAGCTTTTTATTATGACAACATAATAAAACACGATAAAGGGTCCTGGCGATGGCCATTCCCTGGGTCACGCCATACTGACCATATGTTTTTACTTTTTGAATGTAAAACTGATAGGTATCCGGTTCATCCAAAAGGGCCAGCCCACCCAAAGCAAGTTCATGGGAGAATCTTCTATCCTGACGTCCAGCCCACTCAACATGACGTGAAAACGCCAATATTTCCTGCTTTGAAAAATGATGAGGTAAACCCAGACGATGCTTGAGTGGATCGACCATTTCTGGTGCATACCGGACAAATGTCTGGATGATTTGTTGGTGATGCGTCATGATGAACTAAAAAATGTCTTCAATTAAATCATGAAGTGTTTCTTGCAATGAATCATCATCTGTGAGGGGCAGACAAATAGCCGTTTTACAGGCGTCTACCATTGGAATACCTAGTTTGATTAACTTTGCTGCATATATTAACAATCGTGTGCTTGCGCCCTCAGACAATCCATGTTCCCGAATGTTTCTGATTTTTGATCCCAGTGATACCAGTTGTGATGCAATTTTCGAATCCACACCACCTTCATGAGATACAATTTGAGTCTCATGTTCTGGTGATGGATAATCCAGGCGAATTGAAACAAATCGTTGTCTTGTACTTTGTTTGAGATCTTTGATGACCGATTGATAACCAGGGTTGTATGATACAACAATTAAAAAATGGTCATGCGCTTTGAGAACTTCACCTTTCTTATCAATATTTAATGTACGGCGGTCATCAGAAAGCGGATGAATCACAACAGTGGTATCTTTTCTGGCTTCAACCACTTCATCAAGGTAACAAATGGCCCCAATCCGAACAGCTGTTGTGAGCGGGCCATCTTGCCAGACTGTTTCATCGCCTTGAAGTAAATATCGACCAATGAGATCTGATGCAAATAAGTCTTCATGGCAGGAAACAGTGATCAAAGGGCGTTCTAAACGATACGCCATTGATTCGATAAATCGTGTTTTGCCACAGCCTGTGGGGCCTTTGAGCATGACCGGTAATCGGGCATCGTAAGATGCTTTAAAAATATCAATCTCATTGCCGCTTGATAGATAATACGGCGCTTCATTAATCCAATAGTCTTTGTCATTCATATCTTTCGCCTGTTTTATTAAATTTTATCTACAATCATGCCCAGACACCAAATAAACAGAATTGTGATCATTGATGACATAAAAACCAGGCAGCAGGCCTGAAGTATATGACTTATGTCTGGATCTTGATATTTATTGCCAATATAAGGCTTATTTATCATTTTTCCCTGATAAACATTGGGGCCATTCAGTCGAACACCAAGCGCTCCAGCAAAAGCAGCCTCTGGATATCCCGCATTGGGGCTGGGATGATTATTCCCCTCGTTCAGTGCTGTTTTCCAGGCATTGTCACTGGAAAAACCGCTGATTTTTGCACCAATGCCAATGAATAAAAGGGATATTCGTGCCGGAATCCAATTGATAAAATCATCCAGCCGGGCGGATGCTGAACCAAAATTGCGATATTGTTCGTTCTTGTATCCAACCATCGAATCCAGAGTGCTGACCATTTTGAACGCCATTGCCAGGGGGGCGCCACCAATGGCTGCAAAAAATAGTGGCGATACAATACCATCAACAAAGTTTTCCCCAAGGGTTTCAATGGTTGCACGTACCAATCCTTTATTGTCCAATTGTTGCGTATCTCTTCCTACAATCATGGATACAGAAACTCGCGCTTTGTCAATCTGTTGTTTTTTTAACTGTTCGTACACTGTCAGTCCTGAAAGAATTAAGGAATGAATGGACAGGGTATAAAAAAGAATAACAATCTCAAGAACTATTGCCATTTCATGGGATATTCGACCTGCCAATGATAATATCAAAAATGTCACCAACCATGTCCCTGATACCAAAAAAATAACAAAAAAAGTGCCAGACATTTGGTCGCCATTGATTTTTTTTCGAAAAATGGGTTCTAGAAATGTGATCGCATTGCCCATCCAGCGAATCGGATGAAAAGGTTTTTCAGGATCTCCCAAAAGCAAGTCGAGAATAACAAATGCTGGGAGAATCAACCACCATGTTTCCATGTTCGTTGCTCCAATTTTAAATTGATGATAAGGTCTGAATAATTAGTTTTTTGACACGTTCGGCATTATCGTTAAACACATCGAGAATTTCCTGCCAGGTCATAGGCGGTTCATCATCTTTCCAGCAGTCATAATCTGTTGACATGGCCACTGCTGCGTATGGGATTTCTGCCTCTACAGCCAGAGCAGCTTCAGGTGCTGTGGACATATTGATCACATCCGCGCCAAATCCTCTAAACATATGAGATTCTGCACGCGTTGAAAAGCGAGGGCCTTCTATTGTTACAACAGTCCCTTTTTTATGGACCCGATAATTCAATTTTTGGGCGGTATCAAATAATTGTTTTCTTAAGTGAGAATCAAAAGGATCTGCCATGATGGTATGAGATATACCATGTTCAAATGAATCATGAAATGTATTGATTCTATACTTTGTAAAGTCTATAAATTGATCCAGAATAATCATATCCCCGCGTTGAATATCAGCTTGTAAACTTCCGCAAGCAGTCGTTGCAATGATATGGGTTGCGCCCAGTTCTTTCATTGCATGTATGTTTGCGCGATTGTTGACTTGAGTTGGACTGAACTGATGATTTCGGCCATGTCTTGCCAGGATCAACACTTGAATATCATTGATTGAGCCGGATGCCAAAGGTGAGGATGGTTGACCATATGGCGTTGAGATATTCAGATCTTCTGCATTTTTGAGCAGTTGCGGATCATCAAGGCCGGAGCCACCGATTATACCAATTTTTAGCATTTTTTATCTCCTTGAAATGTTATGAATAAACTGAAACATTAGCATTTGAATCATACCCTGTCAAACTTTTTTGTCTGTTCATGCATTGCGGATATCGGAGAGGGAATATTTCAATTCAATATTTCAAAGACGTGTAGGGCATGTCCAAAAGTTCTAAATAGATGTGAAACATCATCATTTTTCCAAACTGATATACATACCCAACAAACTCCCTTTCCTTAAAAATTCTTTAAAAATTTATTTGAATCATTAATGATTAAAAACTGATCTTCATTTTCCTTAATAATTTCAATCATATTTGATTCTTTTAACTTTTTAAAAATATGATCAAGTTCAATTTTTGATATTACAACAATTTTTTGAATTTTCGAGGAAAGAATAAATAGTGGAATCTTTATAGGACCATTGTTTTCTGGATGTGTCATGCAGATAATTTCTAAAAGAGAACAAATTTTAGGATACGCATACGAAATATCAGTATCCGTTGAATGGTCATGTTCCGGGCCCTCATAAAGAATTTTACCGGTTTTATTCAATCTTTTTATTAATAGATTGGTGATGGTAGATATTAATGGAGGAGATTTTGTTAACGCTTCTGATAGAACCTGCTTTTGAAGCACAATCACTTCAGTAGGTTCTAAAGCGACAGCATTGGCTGATCGTTTACTTCCAGCAAGGGCCCCCATTTCCCCGAAAATTTCACCAGGCCCTAACTGATCAATGATAATTTTTTGATTGTTGGTCACCTTATAAATCGTCACATATCCTTTCTTAATCAGAAAGGACTCAGTACTTTCCTGACCTTCTTTAATAATTAATGACCCCTTTGAAAATGTTTTTGCTTGAATAGAACTGTTGCTTTTTGTTTTCATTATGTACTCCTTATTATAGTATTAAATAATCATAGAATCCGATTGAAAATCTTAAACAATCAAAGATGAATGATTTTACAATAATGAATTTTTTATTTCATCATAGTATTTAAGAATAATAATATATTGAAAATTTATTATCAAGACAATAATATTCCATTATAAAAGGGGACGTTCCTTGATAAATTGATTTGTATTATTGTTGTAATATTGGGGACGCTCCTTGTTTAATATCTTAACAGTTAAACACATCTCGGAAATTGTCCACTATCAATTCTTATTTGTAAAGGAGATCAGTGATGGCAATATTATTTTAGTTAATGCACGACATGTGAAAAATGTACCAGGAAGAAAGACCGATGTTTTAGATTGCCAGTGGTTACATCGGGATAATCTGGTTAAATTAGCTTCATCCCATGTTCAACATATTCAAAAAACACTAACACAAATGAATTTACAAATTCATAATGTTATCAGAGATATAACTGGTGTTACTGGTTTAGCAATAATTGATCCAATTCTTTCGGGTGAAAAAGATCCAGAAAAGTTAGCCGAGCTCAAAGATTGGAGAATTAAGGCTGATACATCAACCATTGTAAAATCACTAAAGGGTGATTATAGATCTGAGCACATTTTCACACTAAAACAGTCGTTTCAATCTTATCGAAATTATCAACTCATGATCAATGAATGTGATTCTGAAATCGAAAAACACATAAAGCAATTCGAGTCTTGCATTGATTTAGGAATGCCTAAAAAATGAATTCATCATTTAATAATTGCTCATTCTGTTTTTGAACCATGATTACACTGAAGAAGATGAATAAAATGAATTAAAAGTGTTTTTATTCATCTTATTCATCTTCTTCAGTGTAATCATGGTTCAAAAAATAGAGTGAACAGTTTTGTACGCTTATGCTTGATGTTTAATTCTTGAGTTAAGCATTTTTAAATGGGGAACTTATTTTTTGAGCATTCCTTAGGAATGTTCGAAAAATAAATCCCCCATTTCAATATGATTGAATTAAACATTAAGCATATTTGGACCAAAATGCTCATTCTGTTTTCTGAACCATGATGACACTGAAGAAGATGAATAAGATGAATGAATTTAAAGTGTCTGAATTTAAAGTGTCTTTATTTCATCTTATCCATCTTCTTCAGTGTAATCGTGGTTCAGAAACGAATCAACAAATATTGAATAATGAGGAACTTATTTTTAGAGCTTTCCTTGGAAGATTCAGCAAGAAGTTATATAGTCCAGTGGGCTTTTTACTTTCATTTTCGTATCCATGAGGTGGAGATATATTTCAGTTGTTTTTATATCGCTATGCCCCATTAATTTTTGAACCAGACGAATATTCGCTCCTTTTTCAAGTAGATGCGTCGCAAAACAATGACGAAATGTGTGACAAGTAACCCGTTTGTTTATATTTGTACTTTTGGTTGCCAATTTAACCGCTCTCTGAATTGTAATTTCTTTAATATGGTGCCTCCTTTCTATACCAGATCTTGGATCTATAGATTTTTTCTTTGATGGAAAAAGGTATTGCCATTGAATTTCTTTCGGAGCATTTGGGTATTTCTCCTCAAGCGCATCAGGAAGCCAGACCGCACCATAGCCTTCTCTAAGATCATTATCGTGAAGATTTTTTACCTTTTGAACTTGGATTATCAAGTCGCTCTGCAAAGACTCAGGCAGGATTGAAATACGATTTTTCGTTCGTTTTCCATCATATACATTGATCAAATTATTCTCAAAATCAAGGTCTTTCACACGAAGCCGAATAGCCTCCATTAGCCTTAAACCACTGCCATAAAGTAACCTGGCAATCAACAAATTATTCCCGGACAATTGTGATATCAGCCTTTTAACCTCATCCATAGACATAACAACAGGTAAGGGGTTTCTTTTTTGTGCTTTTATGGGTTGGATTTTATCGCTCACATTAATGTGGAGCACTTCACGAAACAGGAAAAGAATTGCTGTAGTGGCTTGTTGTTGAGTTGCAGCAGAAACGTTCTTATCAGTAGCCAGATACGACAAAAATCGTTCAATCTCCAATTTGCCCATTTCTTTAGCCCAAGTTCGCCAAAATTGAAAAATTTGTGCCAAAAATTGGCCAAAATTGGCCAATTTTTAAAAACAATCCCTTGATTTTGTTGTGTTTGAAGAATTGAATCTTAAATGTAGTGACACATAA